>Ga0137378_10000238_pt1 | contig 38822 bp, 35 predicted proteins | sample SagtaG_21_FD_104813 | JGI IMG/M metagenome (GOLD analysis project Ga0137378, IMG submission 104813) | Vadose zone soil microbial communities from Sagehorn Ranch, Mendocino, California, USA - Sage2_L_60_16 metaG | ecosystem: Environmental > Terrestrial > Soil > Vadose zone | place: USA... | reverse complement strand
GAGAGAGAATGGCGATTTGCGGCTGGTGACGTTGAGCGTGCCCTTCCAGAGCTTGAGGCCGACGCTGCCGGTGACGCGCTGCTGCGAGATGTTGAAGAAACCGTCGAGCGCCTGGCGCTGCGTGGAGAACCAAACTCCGTTGTAAACAAGCTCGGCGTAACGAACAGCGAGGGTTTGTTGCAGGTGCGCGGTTTCGCGATCGACGGTAAGGCGCTCGAGTTCGCGATGCGCGGTGACGAGCAGTGTACCGCCAGGAGTTTCGTATGCACCGCGCGACTTCATGCCGACGAGGCGGTTTTCGACGAGGTCAGTGCGGCCCACGCCGTGACGTGCGGCGATGTCATTCAACGAATTGAGAAGATCGATCGGGCCAAGCTTGGCGCCATTGACAGAGATGGGCGTTCCGGCTTCGAAACCGATTTCGACTTCCTCGGCCTTGTCCGGAGCTTTTTCCGGTGAGACGGTCCATTGCCACATGGCTTCGCTCGGAGCGTTGGCGGGATCTTCGAGTTCGCCGCCTTCGTGGCTGAGGTGCCAGATGTTTCGGTCGCGGCTGTAGATATTCTTTTTGCTCTGCTCGATGGGAACATTGTGCTTTTCTGCGTAGGCAATGGCGTCCTCGCGCGAATCGATGTCCCATTCGCGCCAGGGCGCGATGATCTGCAGGTTCGGAGCGATCGCTTTGTAGGCGAGTTCGAAACGCACCTGATCGTTGCCTTTGCCGGTGCAACCGTGCGACAGGCCATCAGCTCCGAGTTGCAGCGCAAGTTCCGCCTGACGCTTGCCAAGAACCGGGCGCGCCATTGAAGTGCCGAGCAGATAGGTGTGTTCATACACCGCGCCCGCGCGCAGAGTCGGCCAAATGTAATCGCGGATAAACTCTTCGCGCAGGTCTTCGACGTACGCGGTGGAAGCTCCTGTGGCGAGCGCTTTTTTGCGGGCGGCTTCGAGGTCCTCCTGTTGGCCGACGTCGCCGATCATGGCGATGACTTCGCAACCGTAATTTTCCTTGAGCCACGGAATGATGATGGAAGTATCGAGCCCCCCGGAATAGGCAAGAACTACTTTTTTCGGCTTGGGTGCAGGCGTTTTCACAGCTCCTCTTTCTTTTTTTGTAATTTTAGGCGCAATGCGCCGTGACAAAGATTATTTCCAGCTTTCTTTTAGCGGAAGAGTGTGTGCAGGATCGCTTTCTGCACGTACATGCGATTTTCCGATTGATCCAGAACGACAGATTGCGCGCCATCGAGAATTTCCGGCGTGACTTCGTACCCGCGATGCGCCGGGAGGCAATGCATGAAAACCGCGCCACGCTCGGCAAGCGACATAAGCTTCCGGTTTACCTGATAAGGCTTGAAGACTTCGCTGCGGACTTTTTCCTCGGCTTCGAAGCCCATGCTGGTCCAGGAATCGGTGTAGACGGCCTGGACATCTTGAACGGCCTCGCGAGGATCGGTGAAGAGTTCAATTTTGGCTTTGGTTTCTTTGGCGACGCGGCGCGAGTCGGCGACAACATCGGCGTCCGGCGCGTAATTTGGCGGAGTAGCGATCCGGAGATGCACGCCGAGGCGCGCGGCGAGATAGATCAACGAATGGCTGACGTTATTACCGTCACCGACGTAGGCAAGCTTGAATCCTTTGAGCGAAGCGAACTTTTCTTCGAGCGTGAAATAGTCGGCCAGCGCCTGGCAGGGATGAAACCTGTCGGACAGCGCATTCACAACAGGAATATCCGTGGTGGCAGCCATTTCATCCAGCACGCGCTGTTCATACACGCGCGCGACGATGCCCTGGACCCAGCGCTCGAGGTTACGCGCCACGTCGGCGATGGATTCGCGTTCACCGAGGCGCGCCTGCGTGTGGTCCAGAAATACGACGTGGCCACCCATGCTTTGGATGCCGACTTCGAACGTGACGCGCGTGCGCAGCGAAGGCTTCTCAAAAATCAGCGCGAGGAATTTACCGCGCAGAGTTTCCGCGTAGCGAGATGGATTCGCTTTGATGTCCGCTGTGAGCGCGAGGAGTTCGCGCGAGTGCGCGGGACTCCATTCGGCTCCGGTGAGGAGATCCTTTGCTTCCTGAATTGGTACCGCAAGTGTCGTCGTTGCCATTTTCACCTCTTGAGTGGCGACCGCGAAGCGGCCGCTGCGGTCATGGCCGCCGACAACGGAACCTTCGGTGAGGAAGATTCCGTTGCCGGGACCACTCGCGGGGTTTTGGAAAAAACTGTTTCGAAAAGCTGCAGAAATTCGCGCACCTGCGCCTTGGTGACAAGAAATGGCGGAAGCAAACGAATCGTAAAATCGTGCGTGCAGTTGATAAGCAGCCCGCGCTTGAACGCTTCGGTGACAAACGGGCCGCCCTCGATGGAAAGTTCCACGCCGAACATGCAGCCTTCGCCGCGGATTTCTCTCACGAAATCAAATCTAGACCGGAGTTTTTCGAGGCCTGCGCGAATTTCTTGCCCGCGTGCGCGGATATTTTCGAGAAGCTTTTCGTCTTCGACAATTTTCAGGAATTCAAGAGCGACGGCGCAGATCATTGGGCCGCCGCCGAAAGTGGTGCCGTGCAGGCCGGGCGCGACTCGCGCTGCGACAGAGTTGTTTGTCAGAATCGCGCCAAGCGGAAGGCCAGCGGCCAGTGGTTTGGCTATGACGGCGATGTCCGGCTTCGAAGAAAATTGTTGATAAGCGAAATAGCGTCCGGTGCGTCCGAGGCCACACTGAATTTCGTCGGCAATAAGCAGCGCGCCATGCTGGGTAGCGAGAGCGCGAGCGCGCTCCCAGTAAGGTTCGGTGACCGGATAAATGCCACCTTCGCCCTGAATCGTCTCGAGGACAACGGCGCAGACGGTGTCGTCGAATTTGGCTTCGAGGTCGGCAATATCGTTGAAGGTGACGAATTCCACGCCTGGAACCAGCGGCTCAAACGGCGCGCGGTATTTTTCTGTGGCGGTAACGCTGAGCGCGCCGAAGGTGCGTCCATGAAAGGAATTCTGCATGGCGAGAATGCGTGTCTTGGCGGGCGTCTTGCTAAGTGCGCCCGGAGCAGGTCGTCCGCAGAGCCTGGCCAATTTGAGAGCGCCTTCGATGGCTTCGGTGCCGCTGTTTGCAAAAAATACGCGGTCGAGACCCGACCATTCCGCGAGCTTGCGCGCGAGCGGACCCTGGAATTCGTTGTGAAACAGATTTGAAAGATGAATCGCGCGGGCGGATTCGCGGCGAATGGTCTTAACGATGCGAGGATGCGCGTGGCCAAGCGCGTTCACGGCGATCCCACCAAGAAAGTCGAGATATTTCTTGCCGTTCGAATCGAAAACAAATGCACCGCGACCGTGTGTGAAAAGGATCGCTGAACGTTTGTAGGTCGGCAAAAGGAATTGGTCGGCATCCCGCAAAGCCGTGGGCGCACTCGGGTGTTTGAACCCGGTCCGCTTCCGTAAGGACCGTGAACCGGACACACGAACCCGAAATGGTTTTGTTCTACGCATTAGGCTGCCGAAAGGGCCACGGAAGCGCGGATCGTGACGGGTTCACGAACGATGCGTGTGCCTGGAATCGCGTCAGGGCCAGTGGGCGTTCTTGATTCCGCAGCGCGGACTGCTCGAAGAAGCCCATCAGGAATCGTGCCGCCTACAATGTGCACGCCGCTGACACCGCCTTCGAGAGCACGCTTGGCGGCTTCGAGTTTGAGCACCATGCCGCCAGAAACAGTTCTCTTCTGCACAAGATCGCCAATCTCGTCGCAAGCAATTCCGGCGAGAATTTTGTCGCCCTCGAGAACGCCCTGCACGTCGGTGAGATAAATCAGCTGATGTGCCTGAAGATATTCGGCGCACGCTGCCGCCATGTGGTCGGCATTGATGTTATAAAGTTCACCCTCGGGGCCTAAGCCCAGACATGCAGCAACAGGAACGATACCCTCTCGCCAGAAAGCATTGAGAAGTTTCGTGTTCGCCCCGGTGAGATAGCCGACGTAACCGAGGCTGCCTTCCACGTCATTGTGAACGAGCGGCTCGGCGCGGAAGCATTGCGCGTCAGCGGCGGAAATACCAACGGCGGGCTGACCGGCGGCGGAAATTGCCGCCGCAAGTTGTTTGTTCAAAAGTCCGGCAAAAACCATTACGGCCACATCGCGTGTTTCGCGATCGGTGACGCGAAGCCCGGCGACGAATTTGCTCTCAATGCCCAGACGCGTCAGTGTCGCGGTGAAAATCCGCCCGCCTCCATGTACGACCAGAATTTCGTGACCCTGCTTGGCGAGCGAAGCGATTTGTCCGGCGAGCGACTGCACAGTCGCTTGGTCTTCCAACAACGCACCTGCGAATTTGATGACAAGTTTCATTGCAGTCCCGTTTGCTCCTCAACTCCTAAAAGATGATTGAAATTCTGTACTGCCTGGCCTGCCGCGCCTTTTCCGAGATTGTCCAGGCATGAAACGATCACCAGACGGCAACCGGACGAATCGAGCGCGAAGCCGATGTCCGCGAAATTGCTATGAGCTACGTGCTGAAGCTCCGGGAGAGTGCCTGCCTTCCAGATGCGGATCATCGGCCGGCCAGCATAGGTTTTGCGGAACAGGGCTTCGACGGCTTCAGGTGACTGCCGTTCGCCCAGCGTCACGTAGAGGGTCGAAAGAATTCCGCGCGCCAGCGGAAGCAAATGTGTCGAGAAGACCACCTGCGATTCCGGCAAGCCGGTATGTTCTGTGATTTCAGGCGTATGGCGATGTGAAAAAAGATTGTAGGCCTTGAAATTTTCGTCGAGCTCAGCAAATTGCAAGTCGCGCCGCAGCTCTTTGCCCGCGCCGGTCGCGCCGGATTTGCAATCGCAAACGACACTTGAACGCGAAGCGATCCAGCCCGCATCCGCAAGAGGACGGACAGCGAGGATCACGCTCGTGGCGTAGCAGCCGGGATTTGCGATGAGCCGGGCACCCGCGATTTGCTCCGCGTAAAACTCAGGCAAGCCATATACGGCGTCGCTGAGCCGCGCCGCATGCGGTGTAGGCAGTTTGTACCACCGGCGAAATGTTTCCGCATTGCGAAATCGAAACGCGCCGCTGAGATCAACGACGCGAAGCCCCGCGTCCAAAAGCTGCGGCGCCATTTCCGCGGAAACTTCATGGGGCGTAGCAAGAAATGCCGTACCGGCTTCGCTTCGAGCGATCGCATCCACGGAGATCGTGCGAACCGGAGCTTGCCCCCAGCCACGGAGCTGAGGAAAAAGTTCGGTGAGACAATGCGCTCCCTGCGGTTCGCGTACATAAAAGGTCAACGATTTCACTTCGGGATGGCGCAAAAGAATTTTGGCCAGCTCAAATCCCGTATAGCCGGAAACACCTATCACCGCGATGTTTTGTAGATCTTTCATTTTATGAAGCGCGGCTGCGCAGCGGGCGGCCCACGAACGATTCAATTTTCTGCTGAAGCGATTCACGCTGGCGCTTGTTGGGCGTGATAATGAGCACCGTGTCGTCACCGGCGATGGTGCCGGCAATTTCAGGAAACTTCGCGCCATCAACCGCGGCAGCCAGAGGCTGCGCGCCACTCGGCGGCGTCTTCAGCACCAGAAGATTTTCCGCGGGACGTATATCGAGCAGGAATTCGCCAAGCGCCCTGGCAAGCGGCGGAATCGGCGCTGCTTCCTCCGGAAGCGCCGAAGCGGGCCGGTATCCCTCTGGCGTTTTCACGAGCTTCAGTTCCTGCAAGTCACGGGAAAGGGTCGCCTGCGTGACGCGAAGACGCTGCGTCCATAGGCGCCGGCGCAATTCTTCCTGATTTGCGATACGCTTGGACGTGACGAGCCGCAGGATCTGACCGTGCCGAAATGTTTTCGCGCTTCCCATGCTCCGCTAAATATTCAGGCTCCTGTATAAAAATACAGTGACCTGAATAATATTGTCAACCCTTTTGTAGGAATCGCTTTCGCCATATGGCCGAGAGGGCAGGCTGACGCCAAGCGCACATGGAAACTGGACTTCGCTGGCTTTTCCGCGCCGGGTGTTGTTACCTTTTGTTGTAGACACGAAGATGATTCCCTGCCAGATTGCAGGTTGCAAAAGCACCGCGCCAGCCGCCCTCGACGGGCAGAAACTTTGCGTGTTGCACTACACTCTTTCGCTCGAAGCCAGCTGTTCGGAGATGCGCAGGGAGACTGCCCTGGGCAATGCTCCGCACGAACGGCAGCGCGAAATCATGCGGTTCATCACGGAAAGTGGCGAGAAGCTAGCGCGCGTGGCGACCAGCGGAATGCCGTTGACCGACGATCTGAAGGCTCGTATCCTGAGCACTTTTCTGACACTGATGAATCTGCGTGAGAATCTCGATCGCGCCAATATGCGTTCGTCACCCGGACGCAGCGGCGCGTTCCGCTAGTCCTCAGCCTTCAGTAATTCCGTAAAATTTCAGCAATGGTTTTGTCGAACGAGCTACGCTCCGATGTAACGTGCATAGAGCGAGCGGGCGACGGCTGGATCCGTCGAGCCCTTCACTACTGCGCGGCCGTCGCTAAAGAGAGTCATCTCGTAAGGGGGGACGTCAAATCTCAGCAGAAAGTCGTTTTTCTTTACGGTGACGCCTGCGGCGGAAAGCTTTTCGGCAAGCGCGGTAAGATCCAGCGAGCGCCTGCGCTCGTGAATCTGCACTGAATCGCGGCCGCACATTGTGATATGCGGCTGCGATTCTCCTTCCAGGTAGGAATATTCATGTCGAACGCAGGCGCGGCAGTGCGGGTTGCGCGCGACGGCAATGGACTGCATCCGGCCGCTCCAAACGTCGCAGGACAGGAGACGATTGTGTAGCGCCTCAGTATGGCCAGACAGAATTTTCAGCGCCTCTGCGACTTCAAGCGAGGCGACCAGGTTCACGATGGGCCCCAAAACACCTACGGTGTCGCAGGTTTCCTCCAGCATCGAGCCCGCATCAGGAGTTTCAAGTATGCACGCCAGACAAGCCGTCGTGCCCGGGCGAATCGCACACGTCAAGCCATAGCTGCCGACCGCTGCCGCATAAATCCAGGGTTTGTTCGAATGAACAGCAAAGTCGTTGAGCAGAAATCGCGTTTCAAAGTTGTCGGTGCCGTCAAGGATCAAGTCAAAACCCTGTAGGAGTTCGGTGACATTTCGCGGTGTAAGGTCCGCAACAACACCCTCCATTTCGATCTCCGAATTCAACTGTCGAAGCTTGGCCTCCGCTGCCACGGCCTTTGGCAATGCTTCGAGGGCGTCATTTTCGTCAAAAAGCACTTGCCGCTGCAGGTTGGATGGCTCGACAAAGTCGCGATCGACGACACGAAGGCGTCCCACTCCGGCCCGGACCAGCAACTGGGCCGCAGAAGCGCCGATGGCGCCGCAACCAACAATGACGGCACTCGATGCCAACAACCGGTGCTGACCTTCCTCGCCCATGCCTGCAAAGAGAATTTGGCGAGAGTATCTTCGCGATACAGGGTTAATAGGCAGGACGAGTAACCTCTTCGGAGCGTGCCGGGCGTTCATACCATGATAGCTCCAAAGAGCGCGAGGCGGGCAACGCCCCTGTGCTACGCTTCGTCTGAGCGATTGTGGGAGCATGAGGGCGGATTGCGTGAGAAGGCTTTGCGGGGCGGTGCTCGCGGCGTTCCTTTGCGGAGGAGTGCCCTCAAGCGTTTTGGCACAAGAAATTGGCGCACAGAATCCATCGCCTGCGGACGAGGCGCCACTGGTGACCGAAGTCCGAATCGTGAGCGAGGATGGACATGTCCTTAACGCTTCAACCTCCGCCATCGCAGTGGAAGTCGGCAAACCTCTCGATCGCGAAAAGGTCGCCGCCAGCCTCAAAGCTCTCTACCGAACCGGCGTTTATTCCGACATTCGAGCGCTTTCTGAGCACGTGGAAGGCGGAATTCGCGTTGATTTCGTCGTCCGCGAAAATCTCTTCTTCAACCAAGTCATCGTAGCTGGGCTAAAGCCGCCGCCGAGCGAAGCATCTGCGGCCGCTGCCATGCAAATCACGCTCGGCGATGCGTTTCGCAAACAGACCCTGGACGAAGCTCTGGACCGTTTAAAGGCGCGCCTTCAAGAAGAAGGGTTTTACACCGCAAAAATGAATACCGAACTGCGTCCTCACCCGGCCGAACATCAGATGGATGTAGTGGTTTCGATTGACCCAGGCGCGCGTGTTCGGGTTGGCGTGATCCATCTGACAAACAATACTGAATACCTGGACAGCGAGATTGCTTCGAGGTTCAAATTAAAGGCAGGCAAGGAAATTACCAGCGTCAAAATACAGAACGGCACAAGCCGGATACGCAAATTCCTGGTTAAAAAGGGCCACTTGAGCGGACGCGCCGCAGTGCGCCGAGGCACGTACGACAGCGCAAAAAATACCGTAGATCTCACGCTTGATGTTTCGGAAGGTGCACGGGTAAAGGTTGAAGTTGCCGGCGCGAAATTCTCCAAAGGTGACTTAAAAAAACTGATTCCCATCTATCAGGAAGGTGCAGTTGACCCGGACCTTCTTGAGGAAGGGAAGCGAAACATTCGCGAGCGTCTGGAACGAGAAGGTTATTTCGATGCGAGCGTGGAATACGCTTCAGCAATGCGCGAAGTGCAAACCAAGAGCTGGAAGGGTCAGGAACAAGTCATCACCTACACGATTGAACGCGGCGACCGCCACAAACTCATCGGGATCGAGATAACCGGGAACCATTATTTCGATAAGGAACTGCTCTCCGGCCGCTTGCAGATTTACAAGGCCGCTTTTGGATCGCGGGGCACATTCAGCCGACGGATTTTGGAAGGCGACAGGCAGTCCATGGAGAACTTGTACCGCGCTAACGGGTTTCCAGCCGCGACCGTAGCCGCGCAAGTCGAAGACAACTATGGAAAAAAACAGGGTGACCTGTTGATCCGCTTTGTGGTGTCCGAAGGCGTGCAGACGCGTGTGGCCGATTTGAAAATCGAAGGAAATCACGCTTTCGAAAAGGAAGAGTTGCTTGCCGTAATCGCGTCTTTGCCCGGTCAGCCGTATTCGGATTTTAACGTGTCGACGGACCGCGCAAACATTCTGGCGCGGTATTTCAATGAAGGATTTCCAGAGGCAACATTCGAATCGCACTCCGAGCCCGTTGAGGAACAGGCTGCTGCCGCAAACAGCAATCCAGTGGGCAAGCTCCAGGACAAGACAAGCGAAAGCCGCGCCGAAAAAAAGACCGCCCCGGTTGCGAAAAATGCCGTGCGCTTGATCTACATCATTCACGAGGGGCAACAAGTCCACACTCGCCACGTTCTGATCACCGGCTACGATCACACCAGACAAGGCGTGATTCGGCGTGAAGTACAAGTCAAACCAGCCGCACCGCTCCGCGAAGGACAAGTGGTGGACTCACAACGCCGGCTTTATAACCTCGGCGTCTTCAATCGCGTCACCATCGCGCCGCAGAATCCCACAGGAACAGAGCCCACTAAGGACATTGTCGTGCTCGTCGAGGAAGCCAAACGTTACACGATTGCCTATGGAGGTGGATTTGAAGTGCAGCGGCTCGCCAGCACAACCAATCCCACAGGAGGAGAAGTGCAGGCCGCGCCGCGCGGTATTTTGGAAATCACCAAGCTGAATCTCACCGGCCGGGCGGATTCTCTTTCCTTGAAGCTGCGGGGCAGTACTCTTCAGGGGCGTGCGCTGCTGGGCTACAGTGTGCCAAACACCTTTGGCAATTCGCATTTAAGTTCTCAAGCAACGGCGTTCGTTGAAAAAACTCAAGATATCAATACGTTTACCGAGTCCCGCTACGAGGGTTCGATACAACTGACTGATCACTTTTCCACCCGCACGACTTTGCTCTATCGCTATAGCTTCCGGAAGGTACTCGTTTCCAATCTGAATATTCCCCCCGAGGAAATTCCGCTTTTCCAGCAACCCACGCTTGTTTCGCAATTTAGTACTACGTGGGTCCGCGACACGCGCAACAATCCCGCCGATGCCACCAGAGGTTGGTTGAATAGCGCAGATTTCGGCATTGCGGACACTTATGTCGGCTCGAGCGCCAGCTTCATTCGATTCTTATATCAGAACTCTTCCTATCATCCGATCAAGCGGCGATTCAGCTTTGCGCGATCGTTTCGTATCGGCGTGTTGGCGCCCTATCGTGATACGGTGTCCCTCACATTTCCCGCTCCGACCCAGGAGCCGCTGCCGCGCCTTATTCCGCTCCCGGAAAGATTTTTTGCAGGAGGTGGCACTTCATTGCGCGGATTTGCTCTGAACCAGGCTGGCCCGCGTGATTCACAAACGGGTTTTCCAGTTGGCGGACAGGCGATGCTCGTCTTCAATCAGGAATTCCGCTTTCCGCTGCGATTGCCTTACCTCGGCAATCGTCTAGGGGGAACACTCTTTTACGACGGCGGAAACGTGTATAGCACCGTGAATCGCATTACGCTGCGCTGGACCTCGCCGAAACCAATTTTCGATCCTGCAAATCCGAAGCAGTGCCTGTTCAACTGCACAAACGAGCTGAACTACTTCTCGCACACCGTCGGGGTGGGCGTGCGCTACAGTACACCGGTAGGTCCGATTCGCGTTGATCTGGGCTACCAAATGAATCGGCCCCCCTTCGTGATTCCCATTCCTTGTCCGAGCGGGAGCACCACCGCAACGTGCACCACCGGCTCGCTTGGTTTTCAATCCACGCAACTTCCCCGCTTGCAGGTATTCTTCAGCCTGGGGTCGTCTTTCTGATGACGCGAGCAAACATCATCGCGCGAATTTCAATGTTGCTTTTCGCCTGCCTGCTGGTGTTGTGTAGCTTTTGGTCGCCATCATTATGCGCGCAAGAAGTGATCGACCGCATGGTCGCCCGCGTGGAAAACGACGTCATCCTGCTAAGTGACGTACGCCTTCTTGCTCGCTATCAATTGCTGGTGGAGGGAAAATCAGAAAGCGACGCCGTCATCCTGGACCGCTTGATTGACCAGTGGATTGTACGCAACGAAGCCACCATTGCGCGCACGCCGCAACCTTCCGATGCCGAAATCGACCGCGGACTGCAACGTTTGCAGCAGAGTTTCGCATCCAAGGAAGACTACGAAGCACGGCGGAAGCTCGCAGGTCTTAGCGAAGCCGATGTACGCCGTCTGACCGCCGATCAGATTTTTTTGAACAACTATCTCGACTCTCGTTTTCGTCCTTCCGTGCAAGTGGATGAGCAGGCCATTCAGGATTTTTACCAGAATGCAGTGTTGCCTCGCGCCAAAAGTCGCGGACAAAATCCGCCGTCACTTGACGCCGCTCACGATTACATTCAGGAAGCTCTCATACAGCGTGGCATCAATGATCAGGCGGATCGCTGGTTGAAGGAAAGTCATGGACGAATCCACGTGACGAAATTGCTCGAGGAGAATCCCGCATGAGCGGGCAACCACGTCGCGGCAATTGGAGATGGCTGCGCCACGTGGCATGGGTGCTGGTCGCGAATATTACGCTCGTTTTCGTCGCGGGCATTGTCTTTTTTGGAAGTGGTTCAGGAAATCCGCTGATCCTCAGACTGGCCATCCGGCGAATCAATGCAATTACTGGCGGTCAGACGGAAATTCGCAGTCTGTCCATCCAATGGCTTTCGTTGCACGCTTCCGTAAAGGGCCTCGTCGTTCACGGAAAAGAGCCCGCGGGAACCGAACCGCTCTTTGCCGCCGAAGAAGTTCACGCCGGGCTCCGAATCGATTCGTTCTGGGGACGCAAGGTTTCGCTCTCCGACGTAATCGTACGCGGACCACACGTGCATATCCGCGTGGAAAGGAACGGAACTACCAACGTTCCCTCGCTTCGAAGAACTTCCACCAAGCCTCTGCGCGAAACTTTGTTCGATCTGCGCATTCGTCACTTCGAACTTCTAGATGGATGGATGCTCTATAACAACGTCAAGACGCCTCTCGCGATTGAAGGAAGCGATTTGCACTTGACGCTGGATGCCGGCGGAGACATGGCTCGACCGCTTTACGCTGGGAACCTCGATTGGAAGAACCTTACCTTCACGGACAAACGATTTCTGCCGCTGCCGATAAACGCCGTAGTTAAATTCACAGTCTGGCGCGATGGATTCACAATCGAGCAAGGTCAGTTTGCCCTCGGCACTTCGCGGCTCGATTTGCAAGCTGAGATATTGGATTTCAATTCACCGCAATGGAAATATCGTTATCGAGCTTGGATGAATCTGGCGGATTTTCGCAAGACGTTGCGATCTCCGATGACGCCGACAGGGAAAGTGGACTTGCGCGGTGAAGGCACCTACGCGGGCGGCGAATTGGCGGGAACCGGCAATTACTCCGGCTCGGAAATCGCTTTGACCTACGACATTTTTCACCAGAGCGGCTTGCGCAGCACAGGCCATTATCGCTTGGACAAAAACGGCATCGATATTTCCGATTTTGCGGCGTTCGCATTCGGTGGCAGCGTAAAAGGCCGCGTCACGATGAAGTTGCCAGGCCTTGATTTCCGCGCGCAAACACGAGTAGATGGTGTTCGCGTCGCCCAGGTACTGCCGGCAATCGATCACCGTGGTTTTCCAATCGATCAGCTGCATTGGGATTCGATTCTCTCCGCGGACACCGTGGAAACGTGGAAAGGTGCATTCGAACATTTCGAAGTTGCCGGCCAATCCACCTGGGCTGCGCCGGAAGAAATCGCGCCGCGTCACATTCCAGTGACGGCGCTTTGGAAATTTACTTACATTCAAGACGCAGGAATACTGACGCTCGATTCGGCAGAGTTCGACACGCCCGCCAATCACATTCGCGCCAACGGAACGCTCGGTCACGCCAATTCCATTCTGCAGTTACATCTTGAAAGTAACGAACTCGAAGCCTTTAACGATTTGATTCAATCCATCGAAGAAATCGCCCCTGGCAGTTCTGAAGAAATTGCGCCTCGCATTCACGGTGCGGCAAGTTGGAACGGCAGAATGACAGGCCCGTTAAGTGGACCAACTTTTTCGGGACATGCGCGTGGCGAACGCATTGCGTACGGAAAGCTGCATTTGGATTCCGCGGAGGGCGATATCACCTATTCCCCTTCGGAACTTTCCGCCTTGCGCGGTCACTTGAAATATGGCGCGATGCAATCGGATTTCGAAGGCACCTTAGACCTCGATCATTGGAGTTTCCGCCCTGAAAATGAATGGACGGCCGAAGCGAACCTCGAAAAAGTTCCTGTGACGAGCGTGCTAGCCCTGGCAGGCGAATCGTATCCTGTGGAGGGCTTGCTCACCGGCCAATTTCACGGGCGAGGCACGCGCGCCGAACCAGCGCTCACGGGCCTGTTTGATTTGGCGGATGGAAAAGTGTATGGGCTGGCGTTTCACCGCTTGCGCGGCCAGTTGAACGTACAGCCGAGTGAAGCGCGCATCAGTGACGCCGAACTGCGGGTGTTCCCGCCAGGAAAAGAAGCCGGCCGCGGTGCGGGCATCATCACTGGTTCGGTAGGCTATCAATTTGCTAACAAAAATATTTCCGCCGATCTCGTCGGCGCCGCACTGCCGCTCGACAACATTGAGAAAATTCAATCCGAGCGTTTCCCGATCTTTGGCCAATTGACATTTCGCATCAAGGCTTCCGGACCGTACAACGCGCCCGCAGGAGACGGCAGTATCCGCGTCGTGGATTTTCGAGTCGGACAGGAAATTATCGGCAGCTTCGATGGCGACCTTCATTCCGACGGCCGCGTCGCTAGCCTCGAACTTCACTCCGCGATGACCAATGGCGGATTGTCGGGTGGCTATTCTCTAGGCCTCACTGATCCCTATCCGCTCAACGGCAAGGTCACGCTCAAAAACATTACTCTCGATCCCTTCCTGCTCACCGCGCTTCACATGCAGCACATCACGGGACACGGAACCGCGGACGGCGACGTAGCGGTGGAAGGCAATCTCAAGCACCCGGAAAGCTTGGTGGTGAACGCCAGCTTCACGCGGCTGCTGCTGAACTACGCCAACGTGCAGCTTGAAAATTCGGGGCCCGTGCGTTTCCGCTCCTCCAAAGATGAAATTAACGTTGAACCTGCGACATTCCACGGAACCGATACCAACCTCCAGATTGGCGGAAGCGTTCGCTTCACCGGCAGGCGCAACTTGAACTTTAATCTCAATGGCGCGCTCGATCTGCGCCTGCTAAGCGGATTTGTCCCTGACCTCGAGGCGCGCGGCCCCGCGCAAATTAACGCGGTGTTCGAAGGCACATTGGATCGTCCGCGCGTCACAGGAAAAGTACATATCGACAACGCGCAGGCGCGTGCAATCGATTTCCCAACTGGATTGAGCGGCATCAAGGGCGATCTTATCTTCGACGCCTCGCGCTTGTTTTTTGAAAATGTGACGGCGCAGGTCGGCGGCGGCACTTTGAATCTGACCGGTAGCGTCTATTACGCCGATCGTCCCATGCGGTTCGATATCTCTGCGCATACCGAAAGCGCTCGCATCCGCTACCCAGAGGGCATGAGTTGGCAAGTTGCGGGGAATCTTCGCCTGACGGGCACGCCCGATGGCGGAACACTTTCAGGCCGAATTCAGGTTGAACGCGTAAACTTGAGCCAGGGATTGGAAACCGCTGGGGCGTTATTCGGCGGAAACCAGGGTAGCGCAGGGCCTTCTACCGGTTCGGCTTTCTTGCGAAACCTGCAATTCGATGTGGAAGCCGTGTCTACACCGGATGCGCGCATGGAGTGGCCGAACGCCGAACTCGAAGCCGAAGCCAACTTGCGCATTCGTGGTAGTTGGGACCATCCCATTTTGCTTGGACATATCCATGTCCTGTCCGGTGATCTTTATTTCCACGGGAGCCGCTATCGGGTCGCGCGCGGTGACCTGAACTTTGCCAATCCCTTCCAGTTGAATCCCGACATCAACGTCGAAGCCACAACAACCATTCAACAGTACGAGATCACGCTGAATTTCAGCGGCCCAGCCAACAAGCTTTCGCTCTCCTATCGGTCCGATCCGCCGTTGCCAAGCAATGACATCGTCACGTTACTTGCGCTCGGTCAAACCAGCACCGAAGCCGAAGTTCGCAGCGGTGGAACGGGAGCCGGTTCGCAAGGCGTTGGTTCCGGCGCATCTGCGTTGCTTTCGGAAGCTATTTCAAGTCAGCTTGGCGGGCGACTCGAACGCCTTTTTGGGATTACCCGATTCCGTGTCGATCCGGGTCTGGCCGGTGTCGGCTCAACCGGCTCAGAACAAAACGCTGCAGCTCGCGTCACCGTCGAGCAACAATTTACGCGCAACCTGACGATCACTTACGTCAGTAATGTAAGTTCAACGCAACAACAGATTATCCAGGTGGAATACAACGTGAATCGCAACGTTTCGGTTGTCGCGTTGCGCGATCAGAACGGCACGTTCGGCATCGACGTGAAAATTAAAAAACGCTTTCAGTAGATTCGCGGAAGTTGCACAGACTTCCTGCGTACTTTGAATTCTCAGAGGTTAGGGTTGCTGAGAGTCGGCCAGCACCTGCGGCGTTTCGACGGGCTTCGATTGCGTATTTGCCGCAACAGCGTGGCGGCGTGAACCGGTTTCGCGAACGCTTTCGCGCACGTTGGGGTATTCCGCTCCTAAATCCTGCCAGGCGAGGCGTGCCGCCTGATTGCTTGCCGTGCGAGTGGTCACTTGAGCTTCGCGGCTGATCTTCGGCATTTCGGCAGCGACTTTCTGCCCAAGAGGAGAACCGTAAAACTCCAGCAGTCCTCTGATCTCATCGTCCGTGAAATGCTTGTCGTAGATTCCCACCAGCTGCCCGGTAACAGCGTCCGCATCGAAGTTTTTCTGGAACTCAGCCAGATACGCATTCGTGCGCGCCTGTGCGCGATCACTGTTTGCCGACGCCTCTACAAATTTCTGGCGGTACTGCTCGGTGGTCACGGTGGCTGACTCCTGAATCGTGTCTCGCGCGCCTACCAGTTCGAGCAAAGAACGAATGTCTCTCTCTTTTGCGGGATCAATCGCCGAGCTTGCCTGTGTGCCGCCCTGGGAAGCCTCTACCGACGTGTTAGATGCGCCCTGGATTGCAACCAGAAACGTCCCCACATAAATAAGAATCAGCGCGAGCCCGGCCTTCATGACTTCCTCCGAACGTTGGGCTCCAAGTAGAGTCCCCATCCCGCAACGGCTTCGTTCTAAATCTCCGTCACGTTTATATTGTTGCGAATCCTCGCGCGCTTGTGAATTTGGACTGAAGTACAGTGATGTTCGACCGGTGACTGTCCCTGTGTGCAGGCGTGTTAGAGAGTGTGCTCGGAGAGGACTTTGATTTGGCAGGCTCCAAGTAGAGCCCGCACCCGTTATTTGGCAGGCTCTAAGTAGAGCCCGCACCCGCGGCAAAATGTCTCGTGTACCCCGCTACGCCGACAGGGTCAGGACCGGATTTGCACCAGATCAGCCGGCGGTTTCGCGGAACCAGAATCCCATCGCTGAGGCTGTATCGAGCGGGTTCGCAGGCGATTCACCACCTTACCCACAGCGATCGAACCTCTGACGAAGTGATCGACTTTCAAGGGACCCGCTACCTTAATTGTTCTGATCCAGTGTAAGGCGCTACTGATCGAACAACCGCATTGCGAGCAATCGGGCGCGCCGCCAAAGACGCAAGGCTCCACGCGGCTTTGCAGGTCGGCCGAATAATTGGCAGACATCTTCGAGAAGAGGCAATCATCCGGGCTGCTCGGTGGATGGACGATCGCGTCAGCCATTCCCTCGGTGATTAACAGTTTCCGGTATTGCTTGGATAAGGAAGGCAGACTCCGCGCCAGATGTATGCGATCAGCCGGCGTAAGCATTTCCGTACTCTGCTCGCCAACCTGTGGAGTGTAAACGCTCACCCAGATGCGGTTGACCTCGGCCCGTGCGTTCCAGAAGGACACATACTCTTGCAGGTAGCTGGGGCGCGCCAGCATCGGACGTGTGACGACCCAGTGAACGTTGACTTCGCGGCCCTCGATGTTTTTAAGAATGCGGTCGTACGTTGCCGGTTTGCGCCGGATATCGTGATCTTCAGGCAGCCCGTCCACCGACACCGCGACCCGCAAACGGGGGATTTTCATCCACTCGATCGGGATAGGGATCACAGCGCTGGTGACGACGAGTGTGAATACGCCCGACTCACTGAGAGCGGGAAGAATGCGGCTGAGTTCACGATGCCGAACCAAAGGCTCTCCGCCCACCAGCGAAACATGCATGGGCTTGTGCTTTCGCACCAGGTCTAACACACCATTAACCAGCGCATCTCCGCGCAGATCATTCAGATCGCGAAGGGTGACGTCTCCGCTCCCCAGATGGCTTTCGCCATAGGCGTAGCAACCAGGGCAGCTGAGCGGGCATTCACGAGTAATTTCTATGGACAGCATGGGCGCACTTCCGCCCAGGATTCCTCGCCAAGCGGCGAGCACTTCGCGCGAAGTCAGACTCGGATTGGGTGACGTCGAAGTCATGACAGTCTGATGCACGTCTCAGTGCTGGAGGTGCTTTTTCAACGGAACAATTCACGCTACCGTTCCCGATCCAGCCGAAACGCGGCTGCCTGGAAGTCTCCGCGCAGTTCCAGTTGCAGGCCGTGACGCATCCACCACGCACCTGACGCGCTCGCAGGAGTTCCTGGCCGCGCCTTGCCTTCGATCCAACTGAGCTTGTACTCAGCATCCGGCTCGAGCCCTTGCAGTTGCAGCAACGGGAATCCGCGGCCTTTCTGCGTGGAATGAGCGAACGCAAAAACGACAGCTTGATTCTTGTCGTTCGAAACGGTCTCCGTGGAGGAAAATTCGCTGCCATCGCGTGGGCTGATCAGCCTGAAGAGATCCCCACGTACAATCGTTCGTTGCACGGAGTGATACGCCGCAATCAGCCGCTTCGCCGTAGAAAAATCCTCGGCGCTCCAGCGATTCAGATTCGCGCCAATTCCCAACGAACCTTGCATCGAACTCAACATTCGATAGGCAAGCGAAGTTGTCCGCCCATTGCCCCAGTGTGGTGAGTCCGTAACCCACGCCATCATGATCTGCGGCGTATAGGCGTAGCTAAAGCCATCCTGCATCGCTAAGCGGTCAAACGGATCGGTGTTGTCCGAGGGCCAAACTTCATCGGTGTAACGCAAGATTCCCAGGTCAACGCGCCCGCCGCCGCCCGAACACGATTCAATCTCAACTTTCGGATGCTTCTTGCGCAGGTCCCCCAGGATCGAATACAGGTTACGGATAAATTCCACATACACGCGCTTTTGCTCGTCCCGAGGAACCTCGTCCCATCCCGGCTCGGCCCAGTTGCGGTTGTAGTCCCACTTGAGAAACGCAATATCGTTCTCCGTCAGCAACTTGTCGAGAAATCCTTCGACGTAATCGCGCACATCCGCGCGCGCCAGATTCAGCACAAGTTGGTTCCGCGACTCCGAACGCGGCCGCCCCGGAAAATTCAGAACCCAGTCCGGATGCTTTCGATACAAATCGGAATCCGGATTGACCATCTCCGGCTCGACCCACAATCCAAAATCCATGCCCAACGCATGGACCTTATCGATCAGCGGCTTCAGGCCGTGCGGAAACTTTTCCGCATTCACATACCAATCGCCCAGTCCGGCATGATCGTTCTTGCGCTGGCCGAACCAGCCATCGTCCATCACAAAGCGATCCACGCCGATCGAAGCCGCTTTTTCCGCCAGCGCCACTTGGCTTGGTTCGTCCACATTAAATTCCGTTGCCTCCCACGAGTTGTAAATCACGGGACGCGGTTTCGGGTCCGGCGCTTGCGGCAGAATGTGCGCGATTTCAAAGTGATGCAGCAATCTCGACGCGCCGCCCAAACCATGATCCGAGTAGGCTCCATAAAAAATTGGTGTCTCGAGCTTCTCACCCGGTTTCAATTTGTCGCCAAAATCAAATGGGTTGAAGCCGCCGGTCACGCGCACCGAATCGAGCTGGTCGCGCTCGACGGAAATTCGCCACGAACCAGACCACGCCAGCGCGCCAAACCAGACTTCCCCGTGCTCCTCATCGGCGACGACTGGCCCGGTGCTGGACTGGCTCGCGTCGCGCGAAATCGCAAACCACGGATTCGCTTGATGACCGGTCGATCCTCGCCGGCTTTCGATCACCCGCGCTCCGCCGATGATTGGCTCCTGATTCAGCGTCCACTCGCCCGCCCAGCGGCCCGTCAAATAACTCAACGTGTATCTCGCGGGCGGGAGCGTCCACTGCGCGGCAGCAGCCTGTTCAATCGTGACCGGTTGCTTTTCTTTGTTTTCAATGATTGCCGAACGTGCAAGGACACCGCTCTCGGGATCGATCGAATAACGCAGTGTCACGTAGATTTCGCGCGAAATATCCTTCAGCAGCACATCGAGTGATTGCGAGCCATTCGGCGTAGCCCGCACAAAATGCAACACCAGATCGCGATTGCCATCCGCAAAACTGACCTTCAGCGCCGGCTCTGTGAACAATCCCGCGCCCCACCCTGCGTACTCCTGCGGCGTCGTGGTATACGGCGAATCGAACGAAGCTGCCTCGGGATTGGAATGCGCAGCTGGTAGGCTGTCTCGCGCCCCAATCCGCCCGCCCCAATAAAGCGTCTGCAACTCTCCGCGCTCGTTCACTCCGAACACGTAGCTCGCGTTTCCGCCATCGAATCGAAACACGTGCGTACCTGGCGCACTGTTTTGGGCAATGGCGGAGACAGTCGTGAGCAATAGCAGCACGAGCCAAGCAGAAAAAATCGCAGCGATACAGATTTTCAACGGGAATCTCATGGTCGCGATATCCTAGCACTCGCTTTCACGAATTGTCGCGCCGAGCGGGCGACGTTAACTATTTTTCGCCATTTTTTCTTGGTGGATCGAGCGCCAGGTCTTCGCCCGACACTTGCAGGTAATCCTGCAGCACGGAAACAACGAGCGCATGGTCTTCGCGTTGTGGCAAACCGGAAACCGTGATCGTGCCAACGCAGCCCGTTCCGAAAACGTTAATCGGAAAACAACCGCCATGCGTCGAATAGTCCCTTAGATCGAGTCCAATGGTGCCCTGTAAAGTCGTCCCGGCGCGCTCATGCTTCAGCCCAACAGCGTACGAACTGCGGTGATAGCGCATCACAACGTTCCGCTTTCGCCGAATCCATTCCAGATTGTCCGGCGTGGTTCCCGGCATGGCGTAGGAAAAAAGAGCGAACCCGTGCAGTTGGATGTCGATAGCCACCACTGCTTGCATTTTTTCCGCAGCGGCTTTTAGGGCGGTCCCCAAAACCCACGCAACTTCGGAATCAAAATGTTGGAACCGCAGTCGCTTTTCCTGCAGCGCAATTTTCTCGAGGTCTTGATCAATGCTCATGGAGTTTCCAGATAGAAAGTAATAAATCGAACGGCCTATCTTAGCGCGAATCGTTCGTCCGCTCCTGAATGCGTAGGGGCTCCAATCAGCAAACAACTGGAGTCGCCGTCAACTTTCACACCGAATTAGGATTTTGTGCTGCGCGTTTGCTACGATGCAGCGCCATGACCGCCGACCCGCAAGTCCAGTTATCATCGGCAATTCCCCAGCCCCGCCAGGCGCAAGACATCGCCAAACGCGAAGCTGGTCTGCACAAACGCCTCTCACAGCGCCAGGTTGCAATGATCGGGCTCGGCTGCACCATCGGCACAGGACTTTTCCTGGGCAGCGCCATTAGCGTGAAACTCGCCGGTCCAGCAGTTCTTCTCAGCTTCGCAGCGGGAGCAGTCATTGCCCTCACGGTCATGTGGGCGCTGGCGGAAATGGCGGTCGAGCATCCCGCCGCCGGCTCATTCGGCCTGTATGCGGAAATGTATTTGCACCCGTGGGCGGGCTTTGCCGTACGCTACACTTACTGGCTTTGTCTTGTCATGGTTGTTGGCAGTGAAGTTGTCGCCGCCGCCATCTATTGCGAGTTCTGGCTCCCCAACGGGCCCGCATGGATTTGGATCGCTGGATTTTCCGTCCTCCTTATTCTGGTAAATACGCTGAGCATAGAAAATTTTGGTTCTATCGAGTATTGGTTGGCGATGATCAAAGTGGTCACCATCGTCGCATTCCTGATTCTCGGCGCGATGCTTCTTTTTGGTTTGGGTTTTCCTCGCATTGGCCTCATCCACTTCACGGCGCACGGCGGATTTTCACCACACGGTTGGCGTGGCGTTGGACTCGGCATTGTGATGGCCATCTTTAGTTTTCTCGGACTGGAAATTGTGGGCGTCACTGCCGGGGAAGCCGCCGATCCACAAAAAGCCGTTCCGCGCGCTCTGCGTCGTACTCTGGGTTATCTCGCTCTTTTCTATCTTGGCGGATTAGCGCTCGTCGTGGGCATCGTTCCGTGGAAGGAGATTGGCCTCGGCGAAAGCCCGTTCGTGCGCGTCTTCGAACGCGTTGGCATTCCAGCTGCCAGTCACGTAATGAACTTCGTTGTGCTGTCCGCGGCGCTCTCCAGCGCCTTATGCAATCTGTACTTCACCGCGCGCATGCTGTTTTCCTTGGCCCGCGGTGGCTTTGCTCCCGCGCTCCTCGGCAAGCTCAGCAAGAAAGGCATGCCCGTCGCCGCCGTTCTCGCCTCTAGCGTCGGGATGGCCATGGCTCTCGTCCTGGCTCAGATTTTCCAGCGAACGGCTTTTGTGTTTCTCATCGGTGTTGCTTTTTTCGGCGGTCCCTTTATTTGGCTCATGACGCTCGCCACTCACGTCGCCTTTCGCCTCCGCGTCAAAAAAGAAAATCGCACCATCGCTCGCATCGCGCCGCTCGGAATCTGGAGCTCGACTTTCGGCATTCTCGCGCTGCTGGCCGTGCTCGTTTCCACCTGGTGGATCCCCGACTTCCACGTCGCGCTGCTTTCCGGCCCGCCGTGGCTCGTCTTCCTTACCGTGTGTTACTTTATTTGGCAAAAGTTTCAGCCCCCCAAGTCTGCCGCTGGAGCCGCACCTCATGGATGAACTGCTCAATTGGCGCGGTGAATTCCCGACCCTGGATCGCACAACCTATTTGATCAGCAACTCATTAGGAGCCATGCCGCGCGGAGTATACGACTCGTTGCACCGATACGCCGACGCGTGGGGCGAACGCGGCGTGCGCGCTTGGGAAGACTCCTGGTGGGAACTGGCCGGTATGGTTGCCGACCAGATATCTCCGCTGATCGGAGCGACGTCGGGCGAAATTTCTCTCCATCAAAACGTCACCACCACGCAGGCAGTCATCACCTCATGTTTTGATTTCCGTGGCCCGCGCAACAAAGTTGTGATGACCGATCTCGAATTCCCGTCAGTACAATATTTTTATCACGAGCAACGCCGTTTCGGAGCGCGCATCGATCTGGTGCCGAGCGGCGATCCCATCCGCTTCGACCTGGAAACGTTTCTCGCCGCCATTGACGAAACGACCGTGCTCGTTCCCATTTCGCTGGTGCTCTTCCGCAGCTCTTTCATCGTCAACGCCAAAGCCATCATCGAAAAAGCGCATCACGTCGGCGCTCACGTGATCCTCGACGTGTTCCAGGCTACCGGCACCATGCCGGTAGACGTTCACGGCCTGGGCGCGGATTTTGCCGTGGGTGGCGTACTCAAATGGCTATGCGGCGGTCCCGGCGTGGCTTATCTCTACGCGCGCGAAGACCTGCGGCACAAATTGCGCCCCGCGCTGACGGGCTGGCTCGCCCATCGGCGCCCTTTCAATTTCGAGCCCGGCGCGATCGATCCACGCGAAGATTCATACCGCTTTTTAAATGGCACGCCTCACATTCCTGCGCTCTATGCATGCCAGCCGGGGCTGGCAATTCTAAATAAAGTTGGCACGCGAGCCATTCGCGAAAAATCCATCCGCATGACCACTCGCCTCCTTGAAGACGCTCGTGCGCGTGGCTGGCGCGTCAACACTGCGCAAAATGCCGCGGATCGTGGCGGAACAGTTTCGGTCGATTGCCCTCACGCTTTCGAAGTCTGCCGCGAGTTGCTGGCGCGAGAAATCCTCGTCGACTACCGCCCGCAAGCTGGTATCCGTATCTCTCCTCACTTTTACAATCAGGAAGAGGAGTGTGATTTTGCTCTTTCGCAAGTAGAGGAAATTCTGAACACGCGTGCCTGGGAAAAGCACGCCCTCGCTCCAGAGCCAGGCCTAAAACGATGACAGGTCGATCTTCCTCCAGTGCGACATCCGCGTTAGAACTCTCCGTCATCGTTCCGTCGTTCAACGAAGAAGCTCGCCTTCCACATTCTCTGGATCTCATCGCGGCTTACGTCAACTCCGCGAACCGCAGTACGGAAGTTTTGGTTGTAGATGACGGCTCAAACGACCGCACTGCCGAAGTCGCAGCATCATTCACGGACCGTATCGCAAATCTTCGCGTGCTGAAAAATGGCGAGAACCGCGGCAAAGGTTACAGCGTGCGCCACGGCATGCAGCAAGCCAGGGGCGAGTACGTTCTTTTCACCGATGCCGATCTCTCCGCGCCCATTGAAGAAGCCGATAAACTCCTGTCCGCCCTTCAGCAGTTCGATATCGCTATCGGCTCGCGCGCGCTGAATCGCGACCTCATCGACGTACATGAGTCACACTTTCGCGAGTTTGCTGGAATTATTTTCAATCGCATCGTTCGAATCGTTTTGTGGCTCCCATTCGTGGACACCCAGTGTGGCTTCAAGGCGTTTCGCCGTGAACGATGCCGCATCATTTTTGAACAACAACGCATCGAACGCTTCGGGTTTGACCCCGAATTGCTCTACCTGGCGCGCCACCATGGCTTGAAGGCCACTGAAATTCCCGTGCGCTGGTCGCATTCGCCTGCAACAAAAATCAACATGATGCGCGACAGCATTCAAATGTTCGTTGATGTGTTCACTGTTCGCTGGAACTCTCTTCTCGGTCGCTACCGCCGGCGCAAATAGCTCCTCTACTTTACATTATAAAGTACTTGACAATGATTCGCCTTGCCGCTATCCTCTGCTCCATGTCGATTCCGGGACCACTTCGCTCTTCTCCTCCCGCACCGATCCCCATTGACGTGCGTGCTGCCGACCATCTCCGCTACATACGCGAAACCATGGAGCGCGCCGGCGAATTCACTGCGGTTCCGGGCTGGGCTGGCGTAGCCATGGGTCTGACCGCGCTGGTCGCGGCTTACTCCGCTTCCCACCAGCACACCCCCCAACGCTGGCTTTCCATTTGGCTCATCGAAGCATTCGTCGCGGTCGCTATCGCCGCTCCAGCCTCCGCCACCAAAGCTCATCGCGCCAACGCGAAATTGCTTTCCGGCCCAGGCCGCAAATTTCTCTTGAGCTTTGCTCCTCCCATTGTGGTCGGCGGACTTCTGACGTTCGCGCTCGCTCACGCCGGTTTTCACGCTCTCCTTCCGGGAGTATGGCTGCTTCTCTACGGAGCGGCCATTGTCACCGCCGGTGCGTTCTCAGTTCGCGTTGTTCCCATCATGGGACTTTGCTTGATGCTACTCGGCGCGGCGGCCCTTTTCGTTCCGCGTACCATGGGTGACCTGTTTATGGCTCTCGGCTTTGGTTTCGTCCAGATCGGATTCGGCATCTGGATCGCCCAGCGGCATGGAGGCTGACGAAAATTCGCATGTCCAAGTCATCTACAATTCGAAACGATCATGGGGCACGCCCCAACTCGCTCGCTTCGGTTAAGGAACACACCCGCGAAGCGGTCTCTCCAGATCTCGATCGTCTGATCCATGAGCGCATTCGTCTCGGTATCGTAAGCGCGCTGGCGGTCAACCGCTCGTTAACCTTCAACGAATTAAAAGCGCTCCTGAAAACCACGGACGGCAACCTCAGCGTGCACGCGCGCCGCCTTGAAGAAGCGGACTACATCGTCTGCACCAAGTCTTTCGATGGCCGTTTGCCAAAAACCGAATACCGCCTGACGGCTGCAGGCCGCAGAGCGCTCGAGCGCTACTTGAACCACATGGAGGCATTGATCCGCGCAACGCGCGAAGGCTAAAAAAATTTGCTCCTTAACTTTGTAGTATAAAGTCATTTATCCAAACGCCCCGCGGCGGAGAAGGAATCACCCATGACCGTTCAGCATGTAATCCTGCAGCATATTCTCAACGCTCCTCCGGTAACTCCGGCTCCCTCGCTCCACGTCGCCATCATCACGGATGGCAACGGTCGTTGGGCTACTTCGCGCGGCTTGCCACGCTCGGCCGGACATCGCGCCGGCGCAGAAGCCAGCCGCTCCATCATCGAAGCTGCACCCAAGCTCGGCATCCACACGCTCACGCTTTTCGCCCTCTCCTCAGCGAATTGGAAGCGTCCAACTGCGGAAGTCAACGGGATCCTCCGCCTCCTGCACGAATACCTGCTCACTGAAACTACCCGCTGCGTTGAGAACGGCGTCCGCATCAGCATCATCGGCCGGCGCGATCGCATTCCTTCCACGTTGCGGCAGACCATCACAGACGCCGAAGCTGCCACGGCGCGTGGCACCTGTCTCCATCTTCGTCTCGCCATCGATTATTCCGCGCGCGAAACGATCTATCTCGCCGCCCGCCGCTATTACAAGGCCACGGAACTTTCTCTCGAATCCTTTTCGGACGTCCTCTCGGAAATTTCGCGCGGCGGCTCAACCGACGTCGATCTCCTGATTCGCACCGGTGGCGAGCAGCGACTCTCCGATTTTCTTCTATGGGAATGTGCGTTTGCCGAACTTGTTTTCTTGGACAAACGCTGGCCGGATTTTACGGTCGCCGATCTTCGCGCAGCGCTCGCGGAATTTTCTCAGCGTGAACGGACGCGCGGCGCGCTCCCTCACGAGCTGGCTGCGGAGAATTTCTGAATCTGCGCGATTCGAGGCGCACCTGGCGGAGACACCGCGTTCTAGGCAGCGCCTTTGCGCTTTTCCATCATCCGTCTGAAAACCTGGTTTGACGAACATTCGATCGCTCTATTTCGCGGCAATGATCTGCTAACACCCGATCCGCGCGTCGAACCCGTCTGCTAACGCGTCCTCCATTCACTAAACTCTTTCTTTTCTTCGTCTTCTAACCACACCACCGCGGCTCTCCCGCCCTGACATTCCCCTCGCCTGCGTCGTCTATACCTAGAGGAGACGTAGATGGGAACCATGCGACTCGCGCTGCCCTGGGAGGCTAGAATCTCTCCCAGGTCTCAGGGTTTCGAGCCCTGTTTTACGGGCCCCAAGATAACGAAGTTGTTTTTACCAACTCTGCGTCGAAATAATCCGCACTGCCGGGAGATCCGCAATGGAGGGACGCGATTGACGCCATCGGGATTCGAACAGGGTGCCTCCCCGCCTGCCGCCGATTTGTCGCTTGCCGCGGACGACGCTAGTCTAGCCGCAGCCTGCCAGGCCGGCGACCTGCGCGCCTTTGAACGTCTCTATCACCTCCACGGCTCGCGCATGAAGGGCATCGCCCGCAATCTTCTCGGCACAACCAGCGACGCCGAAGACGCCGTCCAGGACACTTTCCTTAAAATTCAGCGCAGCATTGCGAGCTTCCGCGGCCAATCGAGCTTCGCCACCTGGTCTTTCCGGATTCTAATCAATACCTGCTACGACGCGCGTCGCAGTCGCATGCGCAAAAAGGAAGTCGCGCACCAAGAGCCGGACGAGTCTCCTCGCCCCGAACCCCGCGCAGCTTCCGCGCATCCTTCGTTGCGAATCGCGCTCGAACGCGCCCTTGCTCAATTGACCCGCCACCAACGCGACGTTTTTCTTTTGTATGAAGTCGAAGGTTTTCGCCATTCCGAAATTGCGTCGATTTTGGACATCAGCGAAACCGCTTCAAAGAACACGCTTTTTCAAGCGAAGAAGAACCTTCGCCGATCGCTCGAAGCGCCGCGCGCCAGCGCCTCGGAGGCAATGTAACCTCATGATTATTACGTGTAACGATCGCGAACGAATTTTCCTCGATGGCACACCCGAAGAATGGACCGCGCTCGAGACTCACGCCGCCCACTGCGCCGTATGCGGCGAGGAACTCCGCGCATGGAAAAATCTCTCCGTGGCCGCTACTCGACTCCACGAGGAGTGGGATTCTCCTTCTCTCTGGCCGCGAATAGAACAAGCTCTGTCGCAACAATCTGCCACATCAGGGGATTCCTGGTGGCAACGCCTTTTCAGAACATGGAATCTGGGCTCACTAGAATGGCAGGCTGCAGCCGCCGCTCTGCTTCTGATTGCTTTTACCAGCTCCGCGATCTGGGTCATGGTCAAGCCGAAGAGGCCCGTCATCAGGGATGAGCAGGCCGCTCTCCTGAAGGACACCACCGTAAAAGAAGTCGAGAATGCTGAAGCCGCCTACGAACGGGCCATTGATAAGCTTGATGCGCAGGCGCGTCCGCAACTCGAACATTCTTCGGCTCCACTCATGGCCAACTATCGCGAGAAACTTCTCGTTCTCGATAGCGCCATCGCCGATTTGAAATCCCAGGCAGGCATGAATCCAGCCAACGGCCACCTGCGTCGGCAACTCCTCGCGATGTATCAGGAAAAACAAGACACGCTCGAACAAGTTTTGGAGGCAAAACAGTGAATCTCCCAGCTCCCAGCCATTTAAGCAGCGCCCCGCACAAGCACAGCGCCTTGTTTCTCTCAGCCGTTCTGCTCCTGGCCTCGACCGTCCCCGCTCTTGCGAGCGATCCCGCTCAAGAAGAAGTGACGCGCGACTTTGAGAAAACCGCTACGCTGTCCGGCAAGCAGGGGCTCAGCCTCGATCACCGTCTGGGACAAGTTCACATCCGCGGCAATTCCGGCCGTGAACTGAAAATCTCGGCGAAGATTCATGTGCAGGCCCGTTCCAACGCGGAAGCACAGGACTTCGCGCAAAAAATCCAGATTGAAGTGCGTGAAGCCAATGATGGCGTGCACGTCCGCACCATCTACCCTGAGACCAAATTCCCCGTGGTTCGAATCGGCGGCCGCACTTCCTACTCCGTGGACTACGACGTCACCATGCCCGTGGACGCTCCCCTCTGGCTGCATAATGATTTTGGCAATGCGGATGTCTCTGGCGTTCGCGGATGGTCGCAAATTGAAAACGGCCATGGACTCTTAACCGTTCGTGATGTCGGCGAAGCCAAACTCGTCAATTCCTTCGGCCGAATTGAGCTCTCCAACGCGTCGGGCAATTGCTCCATCGTCAATAGCAACGGCGCCGTTAGCGTCTCGAACGTAAAAGGGGCTCTCGAAATCCGCAACCGCTTCGGCGAAATCGAAGCTTCGCAAATCAACGGTCCAGCCCTGATTTCTGGCGGCAATGGCGCCGTTTCTCTCACCGCTGCCAGCGGGAATTCTACGATCAACAATTCCTTCGGCGAAGTCACGGCCCGCAACGTTACAGGAAATCTCTCGGTCTCAAACAGCAACGGAAAAATCGATGCGTCGGACGTCACTGGAAACGCTGAATTGAAAACCAGCTTTGGCGCAGCCGAGGCCGTGCGCATCGGCGGAAACCTCTCTGTCAACAACAACAACGGCTCGGTCCACTTTAATGAAACGCGTGGATTTGTTTCCGCTACTACAAGTTTCGGTTCCGTGAATGGTGACCGTATCTATAAAGGCGCCAACATCGTCACCGGCAACGGCGCGATCGAACTGAGCAACGTAGAAGGCGACGTTTATGCGAAAACTTCTTTCGGCTCCATCCACGTCGAAAATGTGAAGGGAAAATTAACTGCACAGGATTCCAACGGCGCGGTCAGTGCAAGAGCCATTGAAGGTGACGCAAGCGTTGACACCTCGTTTTCGGGCGTGACTCTTGAAAATATCAGCGGAAGGATTCTTGTGAACAATCAGAACGGCGCCATCGATGTCACTGCCGCTTCCAGCTCCAGCTGCAAGGACATCATCCTAAAAACTTCCTTTTCGCACATCGCCGTTCGCATTCCTGCCAACGGCGGCTACAAAGTCAGTGCCCGCACATCCTTCGGCCACATCCATAGCGAATTGCCAATCACTGCCACGGGCACAATGTCAGGCGATTCCCTTAACGGCACAATCGGTAACGGAGCCTGCGCTCTGGGTTTGCAGAATTCGAACGGCAATATCGAGATCACTCGCACTCCGTGAGCGCGACTCCCACGCCGGGTACCAGTGTTTCCTGTTGAAATTGAAGAAGTTTCAGAGTCGTCCCCTCCAATGTACCTCGGGTGTGTACCTCACCCTGCGAAAGTACGAGTGGGTCCCGGCTCCAGGCGCGCGCCAAATCAGCCTCCAATTGCTCTTGTCGTGAACGTACCCATGGTGCGTAATGTTTCTCAGTGATCCGCACGCTTTGGTGGCCAAGCAGAACTGAAACTCTTTCTATGGGCACGCCGGCAAGGAGCAGCTCAACCGCGAATGCACCCATGATGCGTTCGATCTTCCTTCCATAGCGATTCAAATCAAGAACGCGACGCTGCTGGGGTCGAGATAAGCGCTCCTCGTAAAGAAGGATCTCGTCGTGGTGTCGTGGACGGTCGAGGTTTGCCCGCAACAACTCGCGTTCGAGTCCTTTGTCGTTCTGGGCCATGATTTTGATGCACGCGGCGCGGACACGATCATGTTCGTGCTGAAGGCAATCGTAGGCGCGAGCGATGTTTCGGTGCATCACACGCTCCTGTCTCGTTGGTTCCGGACGAAGACTCGAAGCTGCTTGAAGTCGCCGGATTTCCAGTCGCTAAGGTCACCTCAATCATCATCCGAGTGACGATGCCCAGCAAAGTTCTGTCACTTCGTGCACAGCGGTACCAGAACACGACGATTGTGAATCCCCTTGGCCTGATGATCCACACAACGACTTCCTCGGGCTCGCCGGAATTTCCGATGACCGTCTACCTCCTCATTACGACCGGTGCAATCGAGAAGATCTATTCGGAGCAGACCGGCGAGGTCGCAAACCTCTCGAACAAGATTGATCGCTATCTTGCAAAACTCCGGCTGCCGGACGCCGAAATGAATGTCGTTCCGCTCATGAATAAGGACAGTTTGGAGATGACCGACCATGATCGCGTTCTGTTGCTCAGCATGGTGCGCGCGATTCTCAAAGAGAATGCTCCGATCGTCATTACCCACGGCGCGGATACGATGGTCGAAAGTGGACGCTATCTGGCGAACGCGGGTCGTTGTGAGCGAATCGCACCTTCGATCCATTTCCACTAAGGGAAACGTCCCCTTCCATGTAGCCGCCCAATCTACTTGCAGCCGTCAACATTTCGAATGACAGGTAGCCTATTTCTGTCATCACCTGTGTTGACAGGGCGATGTTTAACCTGATGATCTAGCTGGACGCTTTGAGGGAATAGCCCCATTTTGCGATGATTATTTTGCAGCAAAACGTTCCCCGCCAAGGAACAGTTTGCATCTTTACCATGACTGTCGTTATGGTATATTGTAGAAACGTTCCCCCAGGGGGAACGCATTGCCAATGATCCATAACCAGATTCCGAAGACCTTGGGGCCGAAAACGGCGCTTCTGTTTACTCATCTCTATGAACAGAGCAAAACGACGTTCACGCTAGCCGATGTCGAAGCCATCACCGGGCTAAGGGGTACGTCCGCCCGTACGCTCGTTCACAAAGCCGCAAAACGCGGCCTGCTGACCCGGCTTCAGCCGGGCCTCTACACTCTCGTCCCCTTTGAACTCGGCAACACCCGGGAATATGTCGGCGATCCCTACCTCATCGCCAAGAGCCTCGTGCACGGCGACGACTACTTTCTTTCACACCGGTCCGCGATGGAACTCCACCGTATGGTTACGCAGCCGCAGTTAACGGTCATGGTCAGCTGCGGCAAATCCATGCGCCGGCGCACCATTCACGGCTATGAATATCGCTTCCTCGTCGTCCGCCCGAAATTTTTCTTCGGACTAACCAGCCTCTGGATCGATAAGCAGCAATCAGTAGTCGTGAGCGATCCCGAGCGCACTATTGTCGACGGCTTGCGCCACCCGCAGTACGTCGGCGGAGTCACCGAAGTCGCGCGCGCGGTCTTTCTGCGCCGCAAGGATTTGGACGTCAAACGCCTGGTCGACTATGCTCTTAGACTCAACGTCGGCGCCGTGATCCGCAGACTCGGCTTCCTGCTCGAAACGTGCAGCCTCGAAACACTGGAAAGCGTTCGCGCGCTCCAGTCGCGCCTCACACCTACCTACGAACCGCTCGACAATACCTTGCCGCCTGAAGGGCCGTACCAAGCCCGCTGGCGAGTCCGCGTGAACGTTTCGCCCGAGGAGCTTCGCGCAGTCGCGCACACCTGAATGATTCCGCAACGCAATCTCTCGCTCCTCTCGAACCGCCTTTTCCGCGATCAGGGCGGCCGACGGATTCCGGAAGCCGTCCTGCAACGGGACTATTGCCTCGCGTGGTTCCTCGCAACACTCGTCACGCATCCGCTCCGCGAACACCTGGCCTTCAAGGGCGGCACCGCCCTGCGACGCTGCCACTTCGCCAACTACCGTTTCTCGGAGGATCTCGACTTTACGCTCCTTCAGGCCATGGAATTTCCGGCCATCCAGACGAGCCTTGAAGAAATCTTCGCGTCGCTTCGCGCGGCGTCTAGAATCGAATTCCGATTCGATCACGTCGACGACGTACATGAACACAGTCACACCTTCTATCTGGTATTTCAGGGCCCGTTGCCCGCGCCGAACACGGTAAAAGTCGACATCACCATCTCGGAAAAAATTGTGTTGCCGCTCGAAAACGGAACGGTGTTGCAAAGCTATGCGGAATTTTCCGACGTTCCTGCGAATCGGGAGGTACGCGTTTATTCGCTCGGCGAAATTCTGACGGAGAAGATCGTCGCCCTCTCCGACCGCTCGAGAACCGAGCCGCGGGATCTGTACGACGCGTGGCACTTGGCGAACGACGGGATCGCAATCTCCGACCTTACCCACGGAATCGAAGCCAAGCTCGAATTTCGCGGACGCCCGACTGAGGGCGTCGAAGAACAGATACTCGGGAAGGAAACCCGCCTGCGTCGCCTTTGGGAGCAGAGACTCTCGCATCAAATCTCAGAACTCCCGGAATTCGACCGTGTGTTTCGCGAATTCCGCAGGGACCTTCGTAGAGCGAATCTCGCGTAGTCGATCCGTCTGCTTCGCGCTTCGAGGCAGACAGCCCAGGGATGATTTGCTGCACGCCTATGGATCAATGTCAAATCGAACGCCATCTCCTCCGCGCGCGACTTCTCATCACGAGCAGCGCAGTGCACCGCCGTGGGCAGCGACAGGCGCAGGCGGTCTCGGTGCGGCCACGCAAGGGCTCCTCCGCGATCTGTTCGCGCTGGCATCAGACGGCACCCGACTACGACCAACTCGCCGAGCGGCGGTTCGAGTGTAACTACCGCGCCAGCCATATAGCGTAGCGCAGCACTTCAGTTGCAGCCCATTAGCCAGCGGTGTCCAAGCAGTTTTTTCGCGCCTACCCCCTTTCACTGGCCGCGACAGTTTTCAGATCTCGCTGAAAATCCTCAAGGTCATATTGTGCAGTGATTTTCTTGGTTTTCACATAATCCATCATTTCCCAGAGTGAGACTCGCGCCTCACGGGCAGCACGTGCCAGCGTGAGCTTGCCGCTGCCATATAGACGCGAATAGTGGTCCAGCTTCCAGTCCTGTATTGCCCGAGAGAGGAGTTTTCTTACAGTTGTCGAGCGGTCGGCTTGCTCGACTTGCTCGATTGCTTCGAGGTCTCGAACCACAGTGTCAGGCAGCCTCGTTCCCACCATTTGTTCCTTTTTCATTGGTCAGCCTCCCGAGCTTTCTTCAATACGTCTGCAACAACGGACGGCGCAAGCCAGATTGTCTGACTCAACGCCTCAACCGCATCCTCGAGTTCAGCCAGAGTCAAATGCTTTTTCACAAATGCGTGGAACAGCATTCCGGCAGTTCCAAGGAACGTGACCCCCATAACCTCAGCAAATGACCGGGCCGCCCTGTCATCCAGGATGACAATGAGTTTGCGAGAGCTAGCTAAGGCGAGGGACTCGGCCTCGCCTGCGTCGAGACCGCCCTTTGAAACGATGCTTTGCGTCGTGCTCTTTTCCTGCGATGAGAGCCGCGCAACTTGAAGCCAACCATCATGTCCCCAAAATGCTTGCTGCTTGAAAACGCTCCGTAACTAGCAGAAAATAGAGATGATCCCCGGTAGCTCAACGGTAGAGCATTCGGCTGTTAACAGAGAACTTCAAATCCAATAACTCGTTTCTCTGGCGTCAGTTAACAGCTTCAGGACCATCCCCAAACACCCTTTTCTTGTCCCCCAGATGTCCCCAGATTGTTTAGGCTCCTCGCTGTTGACGGTTTGTCCTTATCATTCCAAAGACGTAAACATCAAGGATGGCGGCTGGTCCAGTTCTGGAGCTTGAGGCCGGGAACGCGCTTGAACTCGCGTTCATTGTTGGTGACGAGAGTGAAGCCCGCGGATTTGGCATGAGCAGCAATCCAGAGATCATTGCCACCGATCCTCTCCCCGCGGGCCTCGAGCGCGGCGCGGATCTCGCCGTAGGCTGCCGCCGCGTCCTCCGGCAAAGGAACCACGGACAAGAGAGATACAAGCCGCACCAGAGATTCCAGCGCACGGCTGCGTTGCTGGCTCCGCTCCGCGCCGTAAAGTAACTCGCCATACGTAATCACCGATAAGACTGCATCCCCATGCTGCATTTGGCGGAATCGCGCGGTCACTTCTGGAGGCCGGTTCTGTCGCAAATAGATGCAGATATTGGTGTCGAGCATATAGCGGGCGCTCATCATAGGCCTCTGCGGCGCTGTGGCTGTGGATCCTTGCGCTTCTTTGGGAACATGTCCGCTGGCAAATCGGCTAGCAAATCCAGCACGCGCACCATTCCGCCGGCTTTCTCTCGTAATACGATTTCGTCGCCACGCCGGAAAATCTCAACCTCCGAGCTTTTCACCCGAAACTTTTTCGGCAGCCTCACAGCTTGGCTGTTCCCGGACTTAAATACACGAGCGATGGCCATGATTCGCCTCCCAGATATATATATACACGACTGTATATACGTTCGCAAGTGGCAGTTGTCATGACTCAACCGTGTACATGCTATTTGAGGGGAATTTCGATGACGACAAATGGCAGCAGTGGTACATCAGTGGCGTGAACTTGCGAGAGATTGAATTCTGGCTGGCGTGACCCAGGCGACTCCGTCGCGCTAAGGAAATATTCTTCCTAAGACGAAGGTCGCGAACGATCGCCTGAAGACCGGCCGCGTCCGCCTCGTGAACTCCGAGGGCATAGTCTCCACGGCCTCAGGGTTTTATTTCCTCCCGCGTGCCATCGAAAACGCTTTTCGGATCACTCGTGTCGCCGTCGGGGTCAGCGCAAATTTCTCCAGATCATCTTCGTCTGCCCACACGACATCGGTCACATCGCCTCCGGCAACGGGCATTCCGGAGATTCGCTCGCACAAGAAATCCACGATTACAAAATGGAACCGCGGCCGCCGGCGTTCTTCCATGGTGGTCCAAGTCTCGTCAGCTCCGCGGCCGAAATTAATGCGCTCAAACACTTCGATCATCTCGATTACTTTCACTTCGAGCCCGGTCTCTTCGGTCAGCTCGCGTGCGGTCCCCTCCTCCAGCGTCTCCCCCAGTTCCAGCGTCCCGCCCGGAATCGACCATTGCCCCATCAGCGGCTCATTACCGCGCCGGATCAATAGCGCCCGGCCGCCCTCGATCACCACTCCACCGATGCCCACAATGGGCCGCTCCGGATATTCCCGCCACGAACTCATTCGCTCCTGCTTTCCCGCCGTCCCACGCTTTTTGATTCTTTAGCTTTGTACGCTAGCGCAGCAATTCTTCAGTAACAGGTTGACTTTGACTTCCTCATTCGCGGTATATAATACGATGGTCGGTGGCGGTCGCGATTCTCCTGGATTCCGCCCCGCGAATATTTCTACGGAGGATCCTGCCGTGATTCGCTGCCCCGATTGTGGCGCCGAAATTGACGTGGATGAGGACGAAGTCGAGGAGGGCGAAATCTTGAGCTGCCCAGAGTGTGAATCGGAATTGGAAGTGACGCAGACGCATCCTGTCCATTTGAACCCCATCTCTGACGACCTCGACGAAGAGGACGAGGAAGAGGATGAAGAGGAAGAAGCCGACGACGATGAGGACGACGAAGAGGACGAGGACGTCGAAGAAGAAGACGAGGAAGAGGACGAGGAATAGCCCAAAGCAAACCTTCGTACATCGCATTAGGCGTTTTCGACATCTAAATGAAGTGAAATTCGTCTTCTTGAGATTCGGCCCAAACCATTCCATGCGAGCCAACTTCATCCATTTGGCGCTCCTGGCCGGCGCGGTTCTTTTCTCTTCTACACCTCTCTTTGCCCAGGAGCCTGCGCAGGCGCCACCGGCACAAGCGCCTCCTGCCGCCGAATCCTCTTCAAAACAAAAACCAACGCAATCCGCAACGATTCACTCGAACGACTTTCTTGTTCGCGGCACGGTATTCACCCAGGAAGGATTGGCCCTGCCCGGCGCCGAGCTCCGCATTCGCCGTACCACCGACAAAAAATTCCACTGGCAAGCTATTTCAAATTCTCGCGGCGAGTTTGCCATCCGCGTAAAAATGGGCGCTGACTATGAGGTGACTGTCCGCGCCAAGGGGTTCCAGGAACAGTCTCTTCCTGTTGATGCCAAAACCGGCGACCGCTTCAAGGACATCGTCTTTCGCATGCAGCACCAGGGAGGCAAAAAATCATGACAGCCCGTGATAAGTTCGTCGCTGCCGCTCTAGTTCTGTTTTTCGCGGGGGTTGCCGTATACGCTCAGAATCCCAAACACGAATCGCAATTGAAGACGGTCCGCGGCGTCGTGCTCGATAAATCCGAAAATCCTGTCACCGCCGGTGTTGTGTTCCTCAAAAACGTCCGGACCAACCAGGTCCGTAGCAACATCACCAATGATCAGGGCAACTATCGTTTCAGCGGCATCGATCCCAACGCCGAATACGAACTGTACGCCGAAAAGGACAGCTTAAAATCGCAAACTCGCAACATTTCCAGTTTTGACAGCCGCATGGACATCGTCCTCAATCTGAAATTGGATAAGAAGAAAAGCTAGGCACTCGTTGAAGTTGTGATTCTGATTTAGTAGCGGATCTGCGCAGTCAAACTACAAGTCTTTATCCCGCGTTAAGGCGCAAACACACAAAGCGCACCAGGTAGCACCTGGATCTCTACTGGTGAAATTCCCAACAACTCACCGTCTCCCTGAAACCACGTTTCATCCCGTGTGCTTAGCGTAATTTTTGCGGCACGAGCTCTCACCACCCGCTTGGTCTTCAATTCTCCCAGGAACAGCAATCGCGGGAACCATGTCAGAACTTCTCTCTTTCGCAACATTTCGATCATCACCAGTTCCAGAACTCCGTCGTCCACTTGTGCCGCCGGTGCCAGCCGCAAACCTCCCCCTAGCGTCGGCGTATTCAACACTGCCGCGAGGAGAACGGTCTTCACAATTTTCGGCAAATCACTGTCCGGAAATTCTGCTTCTACCTGCACTCCAGAAAATCCACGCAGCGCCGCAACTGCCGATGCCAGGTAACGCAATCTCCCCGGCCACATTAAGAACCTTCCGCTAGCGTACCGGATTGCCTCCGCATCGAGCCCTAGTCCGCCGCCACCTAGATAGATCGCGTTCTGCTCAGTCCCTGTGCCGGCGCCAGTGCGCACTCGCACGGCATCGACGGCGCGGGTTTTCCCCCGGACAATCACATCCACAGCTTCCAACAGATCTTTTGGGATGCCCAGCGCTCCTGCGAAATCATTTCCGCCACCCGCGGGAATCACGCCGATGCGCGCCGCGCGGCCAACCACTTCGCGGGCCAGTAGCTGCAGCGTCCCATCTCCGCCCATCGCGATGAACGTCGAGCAGCCTTCGCTGACCGCCGCGCGTACACTCTTCCGAAATTCTTCCGCCGATGTCTTCTCCACAAGCTCGACGGGATAATTTCGTAGTGCAAATGCGGCCCGTACTCGCGCGACCTTACGCCCCGCGCCGCCGCGCCCGGCAGCCGGGTTCACGAACATTGCTGCAGGCACAGCTCGCTCCATTCCGCCCTCAGCAGATCTCTCAGTTGTTTTTGTACTGGAAGTTAGGGAATCTCTGCGCCGGAAGTCTGTCACACCCGTACCGCCACCAGCAAGCCTCAGCTCTTCAAGTTCGGTTGAAATCCCGCGAGCTCCATGCCTTTGGCCACTTCAGGATTTTTCGCGAACTGTTCCCACACAAATCCGGTGCGCGCATTCTCGGCCATCAGCAGCGTGATTCCCGCGTCGATTCCCAGCACGTCAGAGCTCGCCCAGCCGGTCAACGGGTTGAACGCATCCACGAAGCCGTATTTTTTCCAGATGCGCTTCCCAAATTTCTCTCGAATGTTTTGCAGTACCCGGATGCATTCCTTGGGCATGAACACGAGCGAACCGCCCGACGCGCACGGAACAATGCTCCCATCAATCCGGCCCATCGCAGGCGGCCCGCCCCATATTGCGTATCCGTGCTCTGAATCCGATGCCGTGATTCCCCACAGATCATCCGCGTAGTCCGGAAATCGCTGCGCAAGTTCCAGGCACCACATTTTGTGAATCCTGGTCGCCACAATCGAATTCGCAAAATAATCCGTGAACTTGTCGTGCGTCCCGCGGAAATTGAACCACGCGTGCGAGAATTGATGCGCAAAGAGCGGCGCGTGTGCTCCAATATAGGCAATTTCGTCGAACTCAAAACGCGGCCTCTGCCATTCGTTCCACACCGACGGCGTTAGAGGATGCGTTCGCGACGCAAACCCCAGCAAATACATCATCATCATTTCGCTGTAGGTGTCCCATCTCGATTTCAAAAATCCCTGCTCCGGCAACCATCCCATCGCCAGCGTCGGTCCGCCATGTAGCACCCACGTCCAATCGATTCGCTCGTAGAATTCCGTCGCCAGTCCTTGAATTTCCTTGTCATCAAAAAAACCGCGGCAGGTGAGCGCGCCGCACAGGAACAGGCAGGTGTCGATTGGCGAAACTTCCGAATTGAGCAGCCGTTGCCCGGTTTCGCCGCTGATGAAGTGGTATAAAAATCCGTGCTGGTGCTGGATATTCTTCAACGCAAAGTTCAGCGTGATCCGCACGCGATCGCGCACCGCCGTATCCTCTTCCCATCCCCGCCGAGCCGCAATGCAAAGCGCTGTTAAGCCAAATCCGGTTGCCGCCACGCTCGATGCGTTACGGAGCGCGCCGCCGTCGGCCGATCCCCGGTCTTCGACTTGACCGGTTTTCGGATTCGCCTGCTCCCAAAAATAGAGAAAAGACGCTTGCTCAATATCATCGAGAAACACATCTTCATCAGCGGTGAATCGATAGAGAGACGGATCAAAGGCGAACAGCTTTGCGGGGAGTCCGGGCGTTGCTTCTCGGGGTATCAGTTGATCCGGCGCCTGCACGCCGAGTTGGCCGATCGCCGGAAGGGATGCAATCCCAAGAGGAGCCGCCGCCCCCAGCAGGCTCGCTTGCTTCAGCCAGTCCCGCCTGCTCAGGTTACGTGGGCTCACGCTGCAAGCCTCGGAAGTCGCCACTCCCTGCTGGGAATCCGACCGTGTATCGCATCTTGGCCATACGGCGCGTCATTTTAACCTTTCAACTCCTGCGCTTTCCAGTCTGAGTACTGCTAAATCGGTTTATCTATACGTGCTAGCGCCCATTGCTGCGATTCTCCAGCAGCCTTGCTCTTTTTCGGGGAATGCCGCTCCAAGGTTTGGTGCCGGCGGGGGGAATCGAACCCACGGCCTAGGGATTATGAGACCCTCGCTCTACCACTGAGCTACGCCGGCAAAAAGCAGCCTTTTATCCTACGAAGAGCCTTC
>Ga0137378_10000229_pt1 | contig 39250 bp, 34 predicted proteins | sample SagtaG_21_FD_104813 | JGI IMG/M metagenome (GOLD analysis project Ga0137378, IMG submission 104813) | Vadose zone soil microbial communities from Sagehorn Ranch, Mendocino, California, USA - Sage2_L_60_16 metaG | ecosystem: Environmental > Terrestrial > Soil > Vadose zone | place: USA... | reverse complement strand
GCTCTACGTGCTGCAGATAAAGGGCGACACTCGCGAGGTGGTGGTGGGCGATCAGGAGAATCTCTACTCGAGCACGCTGGTGGCTCGCCGCATCAACCTGATTCCGCTTGAGGATCTCGATGTCCCCCTGCGAGTCGAGGTGAAGATTCGTCATCGCCATGAGCCAGCCGCGGCGACGATCGAAAAAACCAGAGCTGACGAGATTCTCGTTACCTTCGACCAGCCACAGCGCGCGATTACGCCGGGCCAAGCGGCGGTGTTCTACAACGGCGAAACCGTCGTAGGCGGCGGCTGGATCAGCTAGTATCCCAACTCAAATCTTGTTGTCATTCCGAATGGCTTCCAGCCATGAAGAACCTGCTGTTTTTCTTGTGCTTGCGATGCGCCGGACAAGACAGCAGGTTCCTCCCGGCTGAAGCCGGTAGGAATGACACATTCCACGGGTCGGCGCACAGCAGGGGTTGATCATAAAAACGGAATGTAAGCGGGAACAGTCCGCTTGTATTCCAGGAATTCTTCGCCGAATCGCGAAGCCAGTAACTTCTCTTCGGTACGAACTCGTATTTCGGTCCCGATAACAAACACGATTAGGCCGGCCAGAAAGAGCGGCCATGGCGACACAATCACGGCCGTAGCACACAACACCAGCAGCATCGATGTGTAAATCGGGTTTCGAACCAAGCTGTAAGGCCCCGACCGCACCAGCCGGTGTTCCGCGCCCAGCGCCGCATCCACACGCAACTCACTTCCGAGTGCGCGCGATGATGTCCACGAAAGGATTGCCGCTGCAGCGAACAAGGCAACGGAAATTCCGGCTCGCCAGACCGGCAGCGGTTTCGTCCAGAAAGGCCCCTGCCACAAGAATGAGTAAGCTAGAAGCTGTAGCCATACGCCCCATTGCGAGCGCCGGTCTACGATATTCGCCGCCGCAGCTTTCTGGTGAGCAGGTACGAACGGAGCGAACCAGAGAGCGATGCCCAAGATGATGATGATGTAGGCGTAAATCGGCACAGTGAGAAAGACCCAGATTCTCTCTTATTACTAAACGCCCGTGTGGGCGCGCAAGACTAGTCAGCCAGCATCTTCGATGCCCTCGAACAAGTCGGTTTCCTGCCTGGCGCTCCCCGGTTTCAAAGATGCAGCCAGATGAAACATCTCGCGCGCCCCACGTCTGCGTATATCCCTTTCAAAAAGGCTCCAGAGCGGCGCCTGTGTCGCATGCGCCTTGAACGCAGCGATCTTTGTTTCGAGATGCTCGCCAACGTCGATGCAAGCACTCTCTGGAGAAAACGTAAGCGGTTGCCGGTCAGGCAGGGCGGCATCCGAAGTCGCGTAATAAAGTTTGTTCGGCAGATGGGGACTCACGCCATTCGTCAGCTGGTCCTGGTAATGGTTGGTCCGGCCCGCCCAGTGGAATGATAGGGTGGCGAAAGTTCCGGCCATCGAATGGTCGGGATGCCCAGTAACGCCGCCTTCCGGGCCGAACGTAAAGATCACCTGCGGCCGAAATTGCCGCACCTGCAACACAAGCTCATAGACCACACGGTTTAGTTCCTGCCGGTAGAGCTGTCCGTCCGGGTAGTCGAGTACAGTTGCCTTCGAGACGCGCAGAATCTCGCATGATGCCGCAAATTCCCGCCTGCGCAGTTCGGCGAGCTCCTGATCGTTCTTCGCGCCCCCCCGATACGAGCCCGCCTCACCCGGAGTGAGGCAGATCACGCACGTTTCCACTCCACGGTCGCGATAAGTTCGAAGAGATCCACCGAACCATCCAGCCTCGTCGTCCGGATGCGCGGTGATGCACATCAGCCGAAACATGCGCTGATTGTATCGGATGTGCAGAGGTTCGCAGAAACTGCGCAATCATTTGCAGCAGCAAAACAATTTCCCGAAAACGGTGCATCCAAAATACAATGGGCGCTGGGAAGTGCAGGCGCCTCGGAACTCATGCACGTTCTAATCACGTCCGACACGCTCAACGGCATTTGGACTTACACTCGCGAGCTAGTGAGTGGACTGATCGCCCGGGGCTGGCGCGTCACACTGGTAAGTTTCGGCGAAATCCCCTTGCCCGAGCAAACCGTGTGGATGGAGCGGCTGCAGGGACTGGAATACCATCCCACTGCGTTTCGTCTGGATTGGATGCAAGAAGGCGAGCAAGACTTCCATGACGCCTCCGCATATCTCTGTTCGCTCGCGAAAGAAATCAAGCCAGATTTATTTCATTCCAACCACCTGTGCTACGGCGCGCTGCCGGTTCGTATACCGCGCATCATCGTGGCGCATGGCGACCTTCTTACCTGGTGGGACGCCGTCCATGGACGAGAGCCGAAAGATAGTTCATGGCTGCGTTGGTATCGTTTGGCGACTGCGCAGGGCATTTCTGAAGCGTCTGCCGTTGTTGCCCCCAGCGAGTGGATGTTGAACACGCTCAGGAAAATTTACTCCGGCGGCGCGATCGAGAAAGTGATCCACCACGGTCGCAATCCAATTTTGTTCAATCCCTACGTCAGCAAGGAAGACTCGGTGCTCGCGGTCGGGCGCCTCATTGATCCCGCGAAGCAAGTCAGCCTGCTGACCGAGCAGACGCATCCAGTGCCAGTCTGCATCGTCGCGGATGATGCCATCGACAATTCTTGCCAGCACCCTGTCCGGGCTGAAGTGAGATTCAGCAACGGCAATTTGGGGATTGCGCTCAAAGGCGCTCAGTCCGAGGCCCAACTGCGCACTCTTTATAGCCGCGCGGCAATTTATGCCGGAACGGCCCGGTATGAGCCTTCGGGAATGACGATCCTCGAAGCTGCGCTCTCGCGTTGTGCGCTGGTTCTAAATGACATCTCCTCTCTTCGCGAAATTTGGGGCCAGGCCGCCGTTTATTTTCGAACGAACGATGCCGACAGTCTCGCCGAAGCGGTGCGCATCTTGAGCAGCGACCTGCAACTGCGTCGCAGCTTCGCCAACCGCGCCTTCCAACGCGCGCGCGAATGCTTCAACGCCCATCGCATGACCGACAACTACATTCAGCTGTACCGCAGCGTTCTCGCTCAGAAGGCCCGCGCTGCGTGAGCGCTGGCAGCTTCTCATCTGAAACTGATATCTTCAATACGATACCGATTTAATCGGCAGAATGGTTCGCACCATCGGGCTTTGCCTTAATGATTCAATCGCGTCGATTCAATTTGCGGAGGACTCATGCCTGCCGTCAAAATTACAGTTAGGAAAAACGGCCCTTATCGCGTGGAAGCTCCCGAAGGCTCAATAGAACTGGTCGACTCCGAAGGTAACAAATTCGATCTGACCGGCAAACCCGCATTCTCGCTTTGCCGCTGCGGAGGATCGGTTAACAAACCCTTCTGTGATGGAACGCACAGCAAAATCGGTTTCCAGGGCGCAGAATCCGCCGTGAAGAAAGTGGAAGAGAGCGGCGTCCCACTAAAGCCTGACGCCTAGAGCCGCTTTTCACTATTTATGGCAGATTCCGACGACAAAGAACTCGGCATGGATCGCGGCATCACCCGCCGCGATTTCCTGAACGGAGTGGCAGTGACTGCGGGCGCCGCGATGCTCCCGCCGCACTTGCTGGCCGCGCTTCAGCACGACCTCGATCCCGAAAGATCGCCCGACTACTATCCTCCGGCGCTAACGGGACTGAGGGGAAGTCACGCAGGCGCGTTCGAAGTCGCGCACAGTGTTCGCGATGGTGCTTTTTGGAAGAAAGCGGGAAAGCCTGCCGAAACCGGAGAGACATTCGATCTCATCGTCGTGGGTGGAGGCATTAGCGGGCTGTCTGCAGCGCATTTCTTTCGTAAATCAAATCCACACGCGCGCATTCTGATTCTGGAGAACCACGACGACTTCGGCGGACACGCCAAGCGAAATGAATTCACCGTCGATGGCCGCAGGCTGCTCGGCTTCGGCGGAACGTTTTCCATCGAAAGTCCAGCTCCGTACAGCGCGGTTGCAAAGGGCGTCGTGGAAGAACTGGGAATTGATGTAGCGTCCTATCCCAAGTACGTTTCCAAGAATCTTTATCGTTCGCTCGGTTTGGTACCAAGCGTCTTCTTCGACAAAGAGACCTTCGGAAGGGACAAACTGACGATTAATCCGTCGCCACTGGGCGGAGGGGAAAGTGGTGACGCCACTGCCAACTTGGGCGATGCCTGGAAGCGCTTCGTGTCCGAGGCGCCACTGTCCCACGTGGCGGCACAGGACCTGCAGCGACTGATGTTCGATCAGAACGACTACCTGCCGGGATTAAGCTCAGTAGAGAAAAAACAAAAGTTGGCGCAAATCAGTTACGCAAAGTTTCTCACCGATACTGCTCATGCTAGTGAAGAGATCGTGAAGCTCTATCAGGCGGCGCCCCAGCCATTGTTTGGAGTCGGCATTGATGCAGTATCGGCGCAGGACGCATGGGGCCTGGGCATGCCTGGTTTCAAAGGAATGATGCTCGATCCTACTCCAGGCAAAGGCATGAATCGGGACGCTATACCCGATGCCGAAGCAGACCGATATTTCTTTCATTTCCCGGACGGCAATGCGTCCATCGCGCGCTTACTGGGTCGGAAGCTAATCCCTGCTGCTGTTCCCGGCAGTTCTGCTACGGACGTCGTGACCGCCAAAGCGAACTACGCCAAGCTCGATGAATCAACCTCCCCGGTTCGCATCCGCCTGAACAGCACCGCTGTTCGCGTGAGGCACATTGGGGATTCCGCAACTGCGAAAGAAGTCGAGGTCACATACTCCCGCTTGGGCAAGCTTTACAACGTGCGTGCGCCTTTCACGGTGCTCGCTTGCTGGAACATGGTTATTCCTTATATCTGTTCGGAGTTGCCCGAAAAACAAAAGCAGGCGTTGCACTCGGCGGCCAAGGTGCCTTTGCTGTACACGAACGTAGCGCTCCACAACTGGGAATCATTTCAGAAGCTCGGCGCCAACGCCGTGTATGCGCCGGGGTGCTACCACTCATCATTCAATTTGGATTTGCCGGTGAGCATCGGCGATTATCACTGTTCCGCATCACCGGAGCAGCCGATCGTAATCCACATGATGAAGACGCCGTGCCACCCGGGCTTGCCCGCGCGCAATCAGCACCGCATGGGCCGGATCGAGTTGTTTACCACGGAATTCGAAACCATTGAACGCAAGATTCGTGAACAACTCGCGCGCACGCTAGGCCCAGGCGGATTCGATCCCGCCCGCGACATCGCCGCGATCACCGTAAACCGCTGGCCGCACGGATATGCATACGAATACAACTCGCTTTGGGACAAGTTCTGGCTGGAAGGCGGAGAGACCCCCTGCGAAGTAGCCCGCAAGCCCTTTGGCAGAATCACAATTGCAAACGCGGACGCGGGCGCCTATGCCTACACAGACAGTGCAATTGATCAGGCATGGCGAGCGGTGCAGGAAATCCCGAAGAGCTGAAGCCTTTCTTTGCGTCCTTTGCGTTCCTTAGCGAACTTTGCGGTTAAAGGCTTGAAAGATTTTGACCGCAAAGTTCGCAAAGGAACGGTCGCAAAGGAATACCACTAATGGATCGTCTTCGTCTTGCGCGACATGTAATCCATCAACAAGTACTGTCCTAACGTGTACGGAGTCGTGAAGTACGCCTTCCCGCGACACATCTCCGTGACCTTCTGCACGAACTGCACTAGCCCATAATCCGACGCCAGCATAAAAGTATTGATCAACACTCCAGCCCGCTTACACTTCGAAACTTCTTCCAGCGTCTGGCTCACTACCAGAGGATCGAGCCCAAACGCGTTCTTGTAAATACGACCATCTTCAAGCGTCAACGCCGACGGCTTTCCGTCAGTGATCATCACAATCTGCTTCATGTCCTTCCGTTGTCGCTGCAGGATGCGCTGGGCAAGGCGAAGACCCTCGCGAGTGTTGGTGTAGTAAGGCCCAACTTTCACGCGTGCCAGTTGCGATAGAGGAACTTCTTCGGCTGAATCATGGAACAAAATCAGCGACAGCGAGTCCCCGGGATACTGCGTCCGCAATAAATGCGACAGAGCCATCGCAACTTTCTTGGCCGGAGTGAAGCGGTCCTCGCCATAAAGAATCATGGAATGCGAGCAGTCGAGCATCAGCACGGTTGCGCACGAGGATTGATACTCACACTGGTGCACCTGCAAATCGGAATATTCAATATTTAAAGGAAAGACCAGGCCGTCCCGCTGAATCGCACTCGAAAGGGTTGCGGTGATGTCCAGGTTCAGAGTGTCCCCGAATTCGTATTGTCGGGACGCGCCACTAGCCTCGATCCCGGTAGCCATATCCCGCGTATCATGCCGACCAAAACTGGACTTTCCCAATGACCCCAGCAGATCACGCAGCGTTTTGTAGCCCAGAAAATCGAGGCTCTTGTCCGTGATTTCAAAACGCGCCTGCGATTGTGCCTCGCCGACTTGTCCGCCCACGCTCGACTGCTTTGCCGGATCATGTGGCTGGTCAATGCTGATGTAATCTTCCTGCTGCATGCGCTCGATCAGTTGCTCGATCAGTTCGTCCAGCGAGCCTTCGGCCTGCATCTGTTGCAACTGCTCACGCAGTTCGTCGTTTAATAGATCGCTGTGAAGGAGAGCTTGCTCAATGGCGCGGCGCAAATCTTCCAAGGTTTGCTCGCCATGGGGCAGGTCGTAATACGAGAGATAATCCTGGAACCCACTCTGCAGCAGATAATCGGAAAGCGCCCCCAGCAAATCCTCCAGGCTCATCTCGCCCGCCGGGTCAGGAACGTACTTGGTATAACGAATGCGGCGCATAAAGCAGTAGTCAGGGGCTAGTGGTCAGAAGAAGCATCGGATCCGCTCAATGTTGATCGCCGGCTACTGGCCACTAGTTCAACGGTCTCCTCGACCGATACGGCCCCTCTTCTCGTTCAAAGGGTTTCTCCGCGATCTTTGGCGGCTTTTCTCCGGCGGTGAAAACACGCTCTTCGTTCCGCCCAATACGTTTGTGCGCGTGCAGCCCCTCGAGCACAAATTCCGCGGCAGAAACCTGCGTCTCCGGGCTGTCCTTGGGGCCAACGTTCACTCGAGTCAATTTGTCTATTAGTCCCTGAATATTGCGCAGTGTCTGCATCACGTCGGCGGCCCCGGCATCCTCGGCCAGCTGAATCTCACCGCCGAGATCGAACCACTGGGTAACCTGCTGCATATTCACGCCAGTGAAATACTGGTCATAAGTTTTCGCGATGGCGCTGCGGATCAGCTCGCGCCCAACGTGGTCGGCGCCCTTCATCTCACCTTCATATTCCAGTTCCAGCTTGCCCGTGATCGCAGGCAGCGCGGTATAAACATCGCTAACTCGCGGAACGGTGATCTTTTCATCGCGCCGGATGGCGCGGCGCTCGGCGTTCGAAATCACGTTCTCCATGCACGAAATCGGCAGGCGCTGGCTAACACCAGAACGCTTGTCAATCTTCTTGTCTTCGCGCGCGGCAAACGCGATTCGTTCTACCACTTCACGCACATACTTTGGGATAACGAGCTTATTTCCGTTTCGAGAGGCCCAAGCCTCCTGGGCAGTGATCGCAATCCCTTCGTCCACCGTCGCCGGATAATGCGTGCGAATTTCTGATCCAATACGGTCTTTCAGCGGAGTGATAATTTTGCCGCGGGCGGTGTAGTCTTCAGGATTCGCAGTGAACACGAGCGCAATGTCCAGTGGCAGGCGCACCGGATATCCCTTAATCTGCACATCCCCCTCCTGCATGATGTTGAACAAACCAACCTGGATTTTTCCTGCCAGATCGGGTAATTCATTGACCGCGAAGATGCTCCGGTTCGCGCGCGGCAACAACCCGTAATGCACCGTCAGTTCGCTTGCCAGTTCGTGGCCGCCACGCGCCGCTTTAATGGGGTCAATGTCGCCGATGAGGTCCGCGATTGTCACATCCGGCGTGGCCAGCTTCTCGACGTAACGCTCCTCCGGCGTGAGATACGCGAGTGCCGTACTCTCCCCGCACTCCGCGATCAGATCACGGCAGCGTCGGCAAATCGGCGCATAGGGATTGTCATGAATCTCGCATCCCGCGATGAAAGGCATTTGCGGATCAAGCAGCGTTGTTAGAGAACGAAGAATGCGGCTCTTTGCCTGCCCGCGCAGTCCCAGCAGAATGAAATGATGCCTCGAAAGGATGGCATTAACAATTTGCGGAACGACGGTGTCTTCGTAACCAACGATCCGCGTAAAAATGGGTCCATTCTGACGTAGCCGGGAAATCAGGTTATCGCGCAGCTCGTCCTTTACCCGGCGGGATCGTAGTTTTTCTTCGGAGAAAGGACTTCGGCGCAATTCGCCAAGCGTGCGAGGAAGACTCATCGCGGCACAACTCCAAGAAAGCTCTCAGCCGTCAGCCGCAAGGACAAACTAACGCAGTCGAGCTGAATTGCTCCGATTATACGCCCGCATCGTTTAGAGGCTTCAGGCTTTGGGCGTCAAGCGCGCCAAGCTCCCTGTCAAGATGTCGCTGGTAAGAGCCCACGAAATCCTAGCCGCCTCGCTGAAGCCCAAAGGAGAGAGCCTGGGTTTTCAGCTGACGTGTCCGTTGCCCCCCGCCTTCCGCTTGGCGCGCGCATTGCGCTGCAACATAGGTAAGATGCGCTCGAAAAACGAAATGATGGCCCGAATACGCTCCGCCTCCGAACTCATCTCCAACAGCGCTTGCTGAAAGTCAGGATCGAACGGAAGCGACCCTGCCAGCCGGTACGCCAACTGCGAAGTCTCTTCCTTCGTCAATTCCTCCGGGCGCGCTCCGGCCAGTTCCATAATTTGGCCGTGCAAGCCGACGGCCTTCTCGATTTCGACTGCAGCTGGAGGATCGTTGTCGTCTTCCAGATAGAAAACCTCAGCTTGAAGAAACGTGCGCTCCTGGTTGACCTGCAGAATCTCGAAGCGTCTTTGCCCCTCGGCAAGGATGTTCATTCGCCCATCCGGATACGTCTTGAGGACATTTAAGATTTCCGCAGTGCAACCGATCTTCACGAATTCCTCTTCTTTGGCCCGCACGATTCCAAAATGCCGGTTTTGATCGAGGCATTCCTTAATCATCTCTTTATAGCGAGGCTCAAAGATATGCAGAGGTACGGGCACCCCAGGCAGCAGCACCAGATCCAGCGGAAACAGTGGCAAGAGGGCGCTCACAAAGATCCTTGAGGATACGAACGATCTCCCGATTGTACGCGCTCCTTGACTTGACCCGGCCAGCAGGATACAACCGCACGCATGGAATCCTCCGCGCAGGCGCTCTCAGAAAAGGTGGCGGTGATCACAGGAGCTTCGATGGGGATCGGCGAAGCCATCGCGAAGATCTTCGCCGATCACGGAGCGCAGGTGGTTCTACTGTCGCGAGATTCCGCCCGCCTGGAGTTGGCGCGGACGCGAATAGGCCATCCTGATCAGACGCTCGCACTCGCGTGCGATGTTCGCTATCGCGAAGAAATTGACCGCGTGGTCGGATTGACCATGCATCACTTTCAACACATCGATATTTGGGTCAACAACGCAGGCCACGGAATCCTGGACTCAGTTGCTTCCGTGAACATGGCCGATTGCCGCGAGACCTTCGAAACCAATTTCTTCGGAGCAATGGAAGGAATGAAAGCGGTTATCCCGGTCATGAAACAGCAGGGTGCCGGAACGATCATCAACATTTCCAGCGTCGCGGGACACATTCCCATTCCTTTTCACGGAGTCTACAGCGCCACGAAATTCGCCATGAACGCCATCGGCAAGGCTGCGCGAGTTGAACTCGCAGGCGCCGGCATCAATGTGCTCACAGTCTGCCCTGGGTACGTGCAAACCGATTTCGCAGCAAACGCGGTGCGAGGAGCAGAGCCAAAAAGAGTTCGACCGAAATCGGCCCGCGGCATCACCGCCCAGCGGGTCGCCCGCGCTGTGCTACGGGGATGTATCAAGAATAAGAGGGAAGTGATCGTGCCCTGGACGATGATTCCGGGGGTGAAGATGTATCAGCTATTCCCAGGGCTGGTAGAGTGGGCGATGACGCGAATGGCGAAGAACACCAGCCCTTAGCTGTTAGCTCTTAGCTCACATCTGGCCGATCCGCACTTGCGGTTCCCCTGACGCAAAAACTAACGGCTAGGAGCTAAGGCCTAAGAGCTGATTTCCTCCAGCATCGCGTGCATCTCTGATTCCGCGTGAGCATCGCCCTTTCGACGAGCGGACGCGATCCCATTCTCCAGCATCTTCTTTGCTTCTGGCGTCTTTCTTGCTTTGACCAGGGTTTGTGCTGACATGAAATATCCGGCGGTGTAATCCGGGTTGGCCGAGAGCAATTTGTCGAATTCCTCCAGCGCCCGGTCAAACTCACCGCTATTCGAGTGCTCCATCGCCAGCCCATAGCGCGCGAACGCATTGTTCGGGTCCTGCGAAAGTAGTTCCGTCAGCATAGCAATCCGATCCATAAGACCAGCTTAGCAAAATCGCAAAGACGGGATCGTTGGTCTTTCAATTCCGCTCGTTCGCAATACCCAGCAGTGGGGTGCCCCATCTTTCGCTTCCTTTGCGAAAGGTGGAAGATACCGGACGACTGCACCGGGGCAAGCCGATTCCGTTATATTTGAAAAACAAATGTCACAAGGAAAATCTGTCCTCGTTCGCCCCGCCAAAACACTTGCGGGATCAATCCGCCTTCCGGGCGACAAATCCATCTCCCATCGCTACGCCATGCTGGGAGCGATTGCCGAAGGCACAACGAAACTGGAGAATTTCTCGACCGGTGCCGACTGCGCCAGCACCCTTGGATGCCTGCGCACGCTCGGCGTGAAGTGGGAAAAAAGCGATAACTCGCTCGTGATTCACGGCGCGAAGTTGCAAGCGCCCAGCAGCCCCCTCGATTGCGGAAATTCCGGGTCCACCATTCGCATGTTAAGCGGGATCCTTGCTGGGCAGGAGTTCACCAGTGAGCTGACCGGGGACGAATCGCTCTCCCGCCGGCCAATGTCACGCATTATTCAGCCGCTTGAAATGATGGGCGCGAAAATCCACTCAGCCGACGGCGGACGCCCGCCGCTGCGCGTGACCGGAGCGCGGCTGAGGCCGATTGATTACAAATTGCCGGTCGCCAGCGCGCAAGTCAAAACGTCTCTGCTCTTGGCTGGACTCTATGCCGATGGAACGACCCGCATCGAAGAACCCATTCAGACGCGCGATCACGGAGAACTGGCGCTGCAAGCCTTCGGCGCCCAAATAGATCGCCGCATGAGAGAAGTCAGCATCAGCCGCGGTCAGAAACTCCACGGAATTGAAGCGACCGTCCCCGGCGATATCTCGAGCGCCGCATTTTTTCTCTGCGCCGCCGGCCTCTTTCCCGATTCGCAGCTGTCTATTTCCGGCGTGCTTCTGAATCCCACCCGCGCCCGCTTGCTGGATTTCCTGATGGGCCTCGGCCTAAAAATTACGCTCGCCGATCTTCACGAGCAACATGGAGAACTGATCGGGACGGTCCAAGTGCAGGGCCGGGAATTAAAAGGCGCGCGCGTTGCCGATGCCGACACTGCCGCGCTCATCGACGAAATTCCCGTGCTGGCCGCAATCGCTCCTTACGCTTCCGAAGGAATCGAAATTCGCGATGCGCGCGAACTTCGGGTCAAAGAGTCTGACCGCATCGCTGCAGTGGCAACGAACCTGCGCGCGATGGGAGCGAACGTAGAAGAGTTTGAGGATGGTCTGCGAATCCCTGGTGACCAGAAGCTGCACGGCGCATCGCTCGACTCATTTGGAGATCACAGGATCGCGATGGCGTTCTCAGTCGCAGCGCTACGGGCAGAAGGGGAAACGGAGATCAAGCGCGCCGATGCCGCAGTGATCTCCTACCCAGAGTTCTTCAACACACTGGAGGGCTTGCTCCAGCGGTGAAAGCGCAGGCTTAGGCACCCGCGTCACGCGTTACTTGATCTGTTCCGTCTTGCCGTCGTACTTCACCATGCCATTCTTCTGGTTTTCCTGCTCGACGTCTTGATTGGTGTAAGTGCGCGCGGCATGTTTCCCGCTTTTCGCCGATACGGCAGATTCTACCGGGCTCGCAGTCTCTTGCTCTGAGGCATAATACGTCCACGACCTCTGGGCCGCTTCGCCGCGCTCGTGTTCCCTTTGCATGCCCTCCATGTGCATCATGGGGTGCATGCCCAGAACCGGAAGCTGGACCGAAGGAGAAGAAATCAACGGCGTTGTTCCCCCCGAATACCACACCGGCTGCGTATATACGGAGCTGGTATTTCCGTCCACCTGCGAGAGCGTCGAATTGGTCGCCCCAGCCATAAGCCCGTAGGTCGCATTAGTCGCCCCTACCGGGTTGGGCGAGACGGTCTGTAGCGAAATTTCTGGAGTCGTGACCAGCGGAATGTAGGGTCCGTATCCGTAGCCATATCCGATGTAACCGTGAACCGGTGTCTGGGCCGCAGCCAAACTGGACAGAACCAAAGCCGCGAGAAGAGTCAAAACTAAACGCATACCTGCCTCCTGGGACGACGTAGCTTAAACCGTTACATGCAGGTATCGTGCCAGTCTGTTGTAGTTCTACGTTTTCAGTGAATCTTGCCGATGTTTCCTGGCGATTTCGTGATCTTGCGGCTGGAATACAAGTCAGCAGTGCAAACGGTTGCGCAAAAGCCGCAGCAGGTTTGCATGGGATTCGATCAAATCGTCCAGCGAAGGAGGGTCGCTCCCACTGTAAATCCGGCCCCCACCGAAGCCAACAGCACCAAATCGCCTTTCTTCAACTTGCCCTCTTCGCGCGCAGTCTGCATTGCCAGCGGGATCGTGCCTGCCGTCGTATTGCCATAACGGTCAATATTGATGATGATGGCTTCCGGTTTTAGCCCCAGGCGCTCTGCCGTAGCTCCGATGATTCGCTGGTTGGCCTGGTGAGGAATGAAGCAATCGACCTCGGAAGGCTTTACGCCATTGCGTTCCAGCAAAGTCATACAGACCTCCGCCATCTTCTTTACCGCGAACTTGAACACCGCCTGCCCATCCTGATGGACAAAATGCATTTTCTTATCCACAGTTTCGTGGGTGGCCGGATGCAGACTCCCTCCACCAGGCATATAAAGCGAACATGCACCGGAGCCATCGACCTCGTGTTGAAAATCGATGATCCCGGAATCATCGTCAGAAGGCTCCAGCAGCACCGCTCCCGCGCCGTCGCCAAAAAGAATGCAGGTCGCGCGATCGGTATAGTCCAGAATCGAGGACATCACGTCCGCCCCGATGACCAGGACTTTCTTGTGCGCGCCCGTCGCAACGAACTGCGCTCCCGCTTGCAGCGCATATACAAAAGCTGAGCAGGCCGCCGACAGATCAAATCCCCAGGCGCCTTTGATGCCCAACTTGTGCTGCACCAGACACGTGGTCGAGGGGAACAACATGTCCGGGGTCACCGTCGCCACCACGATGGCCTCGATATCGCTTGCGTCTATTCCCCGCTGGGCCAGGGCGCACTTTGCCGCTTCGACTGCGAGATCGCTCGTCGCTACGCCTTCGTCAACGATGTGCCGCTCACGTATGCCGGTACGCGAAACAATCCACTCGTCGGAGGTTTCTACGATCTTCTCGAAGTCCGAGTTAGTCATGACCCGAGGAGGTACGTACGTTCCGAGGGCGCTGATTTTGGCGCGCACAAGCTTGTTCAACGAGGAGTTCTCCTAGTCTGAGAATGAAATCGTTATTGTACGCAGGGCCGAACCCGATCGCCAACTTGCGGCGAACGCACCGCGCTGCCCTGATGACTTTCGATACCGGGAGTACTTCTGGTTACCGTGTATTCGCGCCAATGTCGAGTATTATTTCGTTCGTGGCCAAGATGCCCAGTTTTGTCGTTTCCCTGCTCACCCAGGACAACGACTACCAGGTAGAGCTGCCGCCGCAGAGGAAGCCGCGCGATCCATCGGTGTCGGGGTGCAGATCATTTACGCCGACAACGACAGCATTTTGCAAAGCCAGCAGATCCTGAAATTCATTCAAGGCGATCCTGAGTTGCACCCCGATGGAATCATTCTGGAGCCTGTGGGTGGCACAGGCCTGCCTCAGGTGGCCCGAGCTGCAACGGATGCTGGCATAGGGTGGGTGGTGCTGAACCGCGAGGTCGGTTACGTCGGCGAATTGCGAAAGCTCTGTGCTGCTCCTGTGTTTTCTGTGGCCGCAGACAACCAGGAAATCGGCCGCATCCAAGGCCAGCAGCTTGCAGCGCTCCTGCCCAAGGGCGGCACCGTTCTATATATTCAAGGGCCTTCAGACGCCGATGCTTCCAAGTTGCGCAGTGCCGGAATGCTGGAGACGAAGCCATCCCATGTTCAGATCAAAGCAATCAAGGCCCAATGGACCGAGGCCAGCGCGTACAAAGCCATCACCAACTGGCTGCAGCTAAGCACTTCCCAGCGCGCGCAGATTGATCTCATCTGCGCTCAAAACGATGCCATGGCGGCAGGCGCAAGAAAAGCGTTCCAGCAATTCGTCAACAACGACGTGAAAGACCACTGGACCAACCTGCCCTTCCTGGGCGTGGATGGTGTACCTAAGACCGGACAAGCATGGGTGAGGGAAGGTCTGCTGGCCGGAACCATTATTACGCCGCCTCTGGCTGGTCAAGCGCTTGAGATGCTCGTTGCCGCGCTGCGATCAGGGAGGTTCCCGCAGGAAACCACTTTGGTCGAGCCGCGGTCCTACCCCACCTTGGATTCACTGGCGAACGGCCGAAGTTAGTCGCACACAGACCGAATACTTCTCCCTCGCGTCCCCAATTCTCCAAGTTGAACGTAATCTCTCAGCGCCCTTCATACGATTATTGCAGCAGCACAGCTTCAGGTTTAGCCTAAACGAATCCTCTGTTGATCATTGATTTCACGCCACTTCCGATTTTCCCGCTACCTCCCCGATCCAGGATCATCTCTCTAGGTGGAGTCGAAAGAGAGGGCGCAAATGAGAAAGAGCCTGAAACTGGCGCTGACCATCCTGGTCCTGATGCTGGCAGTCGCTTTCTTGGGCCACTTTTTGGACTGGATGAACCTGCCGAGCGATTCGTGGTTTTGGGGCGGCGTGCTTGGGGCGCTCCTGCTGCTGGTCGCAGTCCCCTCAATTCTCGCCGCAATCTGGCGGGCCCAGCACCTGAGATAAGCCGATCAACAATTCATTGTGCCGCCCCGCGCGTGGCTGTTCGCGGGAGAACAAGGAGGAGTGTATGACAACGACGATTTTCAATCGCGATGACCGCGAACAGAGAAAGTTCGGGGGAATGGGAGGGTTTCCGCTGCGGGTACTGGCATTGTTGTTGTTGCTGGTGATTGCGGCGGTGGTGGTGCTAAACATCATGCGGATTACCCGCATTGGACCAGGCTACGTCGGCATTGAAATCAATCTTGCCGGCAGCCAGCGCGGCGCAAGCGAAATCCCGATCCGCACCGGATGGGTATTTTACTCGCCGCTTAGGTCACAAATTGTCGAGTACCCGACATTTGTGCAAACCGTGAAGTGGACCTCCGACGTTAACGAAGGCCATCCGCTCAATGAAGAGCTGGTGTTCAACAGCAAGGAGGGCCAGGAAGTCCGGGCCGACGTGTCTCTCTCCTACGCCATCGACGCCGGGAGGATTCCAGATTTCTATGTGAAGTACCGGAGCGATGACCTGGAGAAGTTCACGCATGGCATCCTGAAGGACATCGTGCGGAACTCTCTGAACGAGATGGCCTCGACCTACACACTCGAGGATATCTATGGCGAGAACAAGGCGCGTTTCCTGACTCAGACCCGCGAGCGGATACAAACGCAAGTCGAGCCCGTGGGCGTTCAGATCCAGCAGTTCGGATTCATCGGCAAGCCGCGCTTTACGGCCGCGATCGAGCAGGCTATCACCCAGAAGACCCAGGCGATCACCGACGCCGAACGCGCCCGCAATCAGTTGGCAGTAACGCAAGCGGAAGTTGCGAAGACCGTGGCGGAAGCAGAAGGCGAAGCCCGCAGCGCAATCGAGCGCGCCAGGGTTGAAGCCGAATCAAACCGGCTGCGCCAGGCGTCAATCACTCCGCAGTTGCTGGAGTGGAAGCGGCTCGAGAACCAGCGCGCCCAGATCGACCGTTGGAACGGCGAGCTGCCGCACACCGTGTTGAGCGACAAGGCCGGATTGCTGATGCCGCTACCGGCTGAGGCTCGCTAGATGATAAGAGGGCGGGAACTCCCACCCTCTTTTTTTAGCCGGTTCCCGATCGGTGAGCGGGCTGCGCCTGCGTGACCTGGATAAGCGAGCGGTGTCCTACCGGGACGAAGCTCAGCTCCCTTGTTGACATCAGCGCATTCACCGCATCCCGTACTCGGGAGCGCGCCACGAAAGCTCCGAAGAACGATTCCAGTTCCTGCTGGTCCGCGGCCAGGACGCAGTCCAGATACTTCGAGAGCAGCGCCGAAAGTGCCTCGCCCACCGAACTGTTGATGCCTTCCGCGACCGCTTGTTGAGACCAACGATGAAGCACATCCCATGAGGCCCCCTCCCGCTCGCCGTAATCTACGCGGGTGATGCGCAGCTTCGACCACAGTTCGGCGAGAGATTTGTCGAGCGCGGGAACAGAAATGCCTTTGCCGATCTCTTCGAGCAGTTTCAATTTTGAAATGGGACCTTTGCGATGGATGATCTGATAGGTATCGCAGGCGAGCTGAGAGTATGGCGATCGCGGGCCGGGCTGCGGTGCGTGCCTGGGATTGCGTTCGCCAACCAAGGTGTAGAAGTAGGGAAAGATCGAGGCCGAAACCAGAAGTGCATTGTTCTCGTCGCCCAGATTCGCTTCGTAAGCGGATTTGTCGCGAAGCAGGCGAATCATCAAATCTGTCGCTTCGCGAGCCTGCGGATCGAGGAACGCCCGGTGCAGCGGCAACCGCTCGTCGGATCCGTACCATGCGCCGATGAACGTGGGCAGTGGCATCGGCGGCCGCGAAGGATAAGTGAGACAAAATCCAACCGACTCGATAAAGCTGCGCGCGTCATCCAGCGTGCGCACGGGGTTAGTGTTCACGTGCCATTTCTCGCGGCGGAGTTGGATGAGTTCGTCGGAAGTCATAAGCAAGCTATCAGCTATCAGCAAAGGCTTGAGGTCCTAACTTTCTCGTGAGGCAAAAGCATCGTCTTTCGAACTTAGGCCTCGAGAGCTTTTACTGAGAGCTGACAGCTGAGAGCTAAATTCTCTTAAACGCCTTCTGTATATCCTTCATCGAGTATCGCAGAACCACAGGCCGGCCGTGCGGGCATGACATCGGGCAGTCCGTTTTTGCAAGTTCGCCGAGCAGCCATTCCATTTTGTTCTGCTCGAGCGGCATATTGACCTTGATGGCGGCATGACAGGCAATCGAGGCCGCAATTCGCCCGCGAATCTGCTCGAGGTTCAGGGCCTGCTCTTCGCGCGAGAACTGGTCGAGCAATTCGTGCAGCATGTGTTCCACCTCGCTGGCTTCGACGCCCGCAGGGGCAATCTTAACCGCGATGCTGCGCGCTCCAAATGGTTCTGCTTCAAAACCATTCTTTTGTAACTCCTCAGAAATTTCCGTGAAAACCGCCTGCTGCGCCGGAGTGAGTTCGATCACAATCGGCATCAGCAGGCGTTGGCTTTCGACCTGCTGCCTTGTCCGTTCCCTGAGAACTTTCTCAAACAAAACGCGTTCGTGCGCAACATGCTGGTCAATGATCCAGAGGCCATCGTAGTTCACCGCCAAAATGAACGACTCACGCAGCTGGCCCAGCGGCTTGAGCGAAGAAAGGCTCGGGGCGGCGTCATTTGCTGGCTCGAGCTCCTCGGCAAGCGGGGGGGCGCAGCGCTCTCCACCAAAGGTTTGTTGCGGGAAGCGCGCCACAGCGACCGCGGCGTTGCCCTCGACGGCGATGCCTTCAGAAAAATGAAAGCGCTCGGCGATTACTGGCTGTTGTGGCGCCTGCAGCGCAAAACTGTCCGCAGCGGTTGCGCCGTAGAAGACCGCAGAGGCAGCGCCCATATCGGCGGTCGCGGACCTTGCCCCCGGCGTAAGCGATGGACTCGCCGTCGCATGGGCGCGAATTTCGGTTACAAATTGCGGCACTGGGCGCGCCTTCATCAACGCCGCCCGCACCGAATCGCGCAGAAAGTCATGCGTCACGGTTTGCTGGCGAAAGCGGACCTCGGTCTTCGAGGGATGCACATTCACATCGACTTCCGCATTGGGCATCTCGATGAACAGCAGCACCACAGGGAATACCGTGGGAGGCAGGATGTTGCGATAGGCGTCCGTCAAAGCATGCTGGATCAAGCGGTCGCGGATCAGCCGGCCATTCACGAACGTGTAGATCGAATTCCGGTTCAGCTTCTGGATTTCCGGCTTGGAAACAAATCCGTGTACGCGCAAACTCCCTGGATCTATAGAGGGACGGGCGTCGCGCCCGTCTTCCGCATTGTTTTCTTCTACACGTCTCCACGGAGGCGGCTGTGGAAGGCCGACGCGCGCGAGCGGCAGTTCCGCAGCTACGGAAATGAGTTGATCGAGAACATCCTTTCCAAACACCTGATAAACGCGTTCGCTGTAGCCAGCCACGGGTGGTGCAACCAGCACAGCGTTGGTCGCCGAATGCAGTTCAAAATGCTTGTCGGGATGCGCCAACGCATAATGCGTGACCAGAGAAGCAATGTGCGAAAGCTCGGTGGACTCTGCCTTCAGAAACTTTTTGCGCGCCGGAATATTAAAGAAGAGATCGCGGATGGTGATGGACGTTCCGGCGGGAAGGCCGGCCTCTTCGACGCGAAAAATCTTTCCGCCTGTAATTTCGATCATCGTACCCGAGTCCTGGTCCGGGGCGCGGGTCTCCAGTCGCAAGCGGCAGACCGATGCAATCGACGGCAGAGCTTCTCCGCGAAAGCCGAGAGTCGAGATGTTCAACAGGTCTTCTGCATTCTTGATCTTCGAAGTCGCATGCCGCTCGAAGGCCAGCAGGGCATCATCGCGCACCATGCCACAGCCATCGTCGGTGATCTGGATGAGTTTCTTGCCCCCCGCTTCGATCTGAACTGTGATTCGCACAGAACCGGCGTCGAGGGAATTCTCCAGCAGCTCCTTCACGACCGATGCCGGACGCTCGACAACTTCGCCAGCAGCAATCTTGTTGGCAACGTGCTCGGGAAGGACGTGAATGCGGCCCATGGAAATGTGAAGTCAGTTTCGCAGAGAAGGGGGAGGGAAGGCAAAGATGCGCAAGCTCCCCTACGCCTTTGGTGCTGAAAGTTAGTCCGTTTTGAAATACCTGAAGAGCTTTCGCTGTCGTGCTTCGTCTTCAAGCCGATGGTCGCGTTCCCGAACCTCAACGAGTGAAGCCTCGCCTTTGTCAGAACCGCAAAGCTGGTGAAGGACCGCGAAGCCCGATGAAGCATTCGTCGGCAGCGGCTTCGTGACCTTTGAGGTCGATTTATTAAGTGCCTTTGCGCCGTTCCGCTTGCTGGTTTGCCCACGAGATCCGCGACTTGATTTCTTGCTGTTTCTAGATCTCAAGTTCTCGCTCCTCTCTGCCTCTTTTGGGGACTCGTTGGTCAAGGTCCCCAGGAGAGTCTCCCCTTCTCCCCGGGATGGGCAGCATCGGTCTTTTGCGGCCACTCGAAATCGACTCGAACTTCAACGTTGAGATACCGCGCAAGTCTCAACGCGTTGGCCCAGGCGTGGCCTGCGTCCACATTTTGAATCGAGATGTCTGCTTCTGGGACATAGCGATGGCCTTTCTTGGCGTCTTCGGAGCTTGGGCGACCAACTATTAGGTTGGATCGAGTGATGCCCTGAACGGGGCTTAATGACCCAAGTCTAGAAATCGCTTCCACGTGTGCGGCAGGCACAAGCTTGTTCCATCCCGTCGCAGGTCGGTTCGCGAATCGTGCTGCCAAGACACTGGCGTGTCGTAGGTCCGGTGCTACATCCGGATCGAGCTCGCGCGTCTCAGATGCGTTCCTCTTCTGGGATGAACGGCGTACAGGCTGTTTAGTTAGCTCGCTTGAGCCTTGGTTTCGTAAAAGTCGACGAGTCGCTCGAGGAGAGTGACCTTTGTATCGACCAAAGGCACTGCCAATTTTTGCAGTCTCAAGAAGAGGGCATCCGGGATTTCAAGCGTAGGCATCCGAACCTCCTGTTCATTCTTTCGTTCATTCATATCATGAATAGAATAACTGAATAAACTGAAAACCCCACGGGCGAAGGATTTGCGAAACCATCCCGATCAGATTAAAATTGCTGAATGTCCCCTCTCTCCTGGGCCCACCCTCTAGTCGCCGAATGGTTCACCCGTAAATTCGGTACGCCCACTGAGCCTCAGGAGCTAGGTTGGCCGCACATTCTTGCTGGCCGCACCACGCTAATCTCCGCGCCTACAGGTTCAGGCAAGACGCTGGCGGCGTTTCTGGCTTGCATTGACCGGCTGGTGCGCAGGGCGCTCGCTGGCGATCTGCACGATCGAACCGAAGTTCTTTACGTCTCCCCACTCAAAGCGCTGGGTAATGACATTCAGAAGAACCTGGAGATTCCGCTCGGCGAAATCCTGCAGATGGCAGGCGAGCGAGGTCTGCTGATGCCGCAGATTCGCACCGCCGTCCGTACCGGGGACACGCTCATGCACGAGCGCCGGGCGATGCTCAAATGCCCTCCGCATATTTTGGTCACGACGCCCGAGTCCCTCTACATCCTGCTGACGGCGGAAAAGAGCCGGGCGATCTTGCGCGACGTCGAAACCGTAATCGTGGATGAAATTCATGCCGTCGCCGACGACAAGCGCGGAGCGCATTTGACCCTGTCTCTGGAACGACTGGAAGCTTTGACCAAGCGTCCGACGGTCCGCATCGGCCTTTCTGCGACGCAAAAGCCTATTGAAGCGGTTGCGCACTTTCTCGCCGGAAATGGCCGCCCCGACCCGGTGATCGTCAATATCGGCCACAAGCGCACACTCGATCTGGCGGTGGAGATTCCTGCCACGCTGCTGGGGCCAATTGCCAGCAATGAGATGTGGGAGGAAATTTATGCCCGCATCGTTGAGCTCGCGGAGCAGCACCGCTCGACTCTGGTTTTCGTCAACACCCGCCGACTGGTGGAACGTGTGGCCCATCATTTGGCGGAACGTCTTGGCGAGGAAAACGTGGGCGCGCACCATGGCAGCCTTTCGCGAAAGTTGCGCCTGGCAGCGGAGCGAAAGCTCAAAGAAGGACAGATTAAAGTCCTGGTCGCGACGGCTTCGCTCGAACTAGGAATCGATATCGGCACCGTCGATCTGGTCATCCAGATCAGTTCTCCTCGCGCGATTGCGGTTGCTTTGCAAAGAGTCGGCCGCTCCGGTCACTGGCGGGGAGCAGTTCCCAAAGGACGGTTCTTCGTTACGACACGCGACGATCTGCTCGAATGCGCCGCGTTGGTGCGCGCAATCCGGCATGGCGATCTTGACCGCCTGATGATTCCGGATTCGCCTCTCGATGTGCTGGCCCAACAGATTGTGGCGACCTGCGCTGCAGGAACCGGCACGGTTCGTGTGGCGCAGACATTCTTGTCCGCGAACTCTGTGGACGCAGGAAGGCGGGAGTATTCGGACGAGCAATTATTCGATCGGCGAGTCTTGCTACCACCCAACGCACAGGATCTGCCAACCGATGCTCGGACAGGAATGTCCGAGCCACACGAGCAAGCCGAAGGGTGGGATGTGGATGAGCTGTTCGACTTGGTCAAGCGAGCCTATCCCTACCGCGATCTCTCTCGCGAACTCTTCGACTCGATCGTCGAAATGCTCTCCGAAGGCATTGCTTCCCGACGCGGGCGGTACGGAGCGTACCTGCATCACGATCGCGTGAACCGGAAAATTCGTGCTCGCCGGGGAGCACGGCTGGCGGCAATCACCAGCGGAGGCGCGATCCCCGAAACAGCGCTGTTCACGGTGGTCGCCGAACCGGAGGGCGTGGTGGTCGGCACCCTGGACGAAGACTTCGCGGTCGAAAGCAACTCAGGCGACATCATGCTGCTGGGAAATACTTCGTGGCGAATCCGGCGCGTGGAAGGAAAGTCAGGTCGCGTGCTGGTCGAAGATGCCCACGGCGCTCCGCCCAGCGTTCCGTTCTGGCGCGGAGAGGCCCCGGCACGCACCGAAGAGCTGTCATTCCATGTAGCGGAATTGCGCCGGGAAATCAGTGATCGCCTCCGTGGAGTTTCTCCTCTGTGTACCTCTGTGTCCTCTGCGGTTAAAGGTTCTTCAACCACCGAGGTACACAAAGGGAAGCTAGCGGAGACAGTCTCGTGGCTTGAGCAAGAGTGCGGCCTAGAGCAATCCGCCGCCGAGCAATCCATTCAGTACATCCTCGAAGGCCGCGCCGTGCTGGGCGATGTTCCCACCCAGAGCACCATCATCGCCGAGCGTTTCTTCGATGAAGGCGGCGGCATGCAGCTGGTGATCCACGCGCCTTTGGGTGCGCGCATCAACAAGGCCTGGGGACTGGCTCTGCGCAAGCGCTTCTGTCGCAGCTTCAATTTTGAGCTGCAGGCTGCAGCCACCGACAACGGCCTGAACATCGCCCTGGCCGAGCAGCACAGCTTTCCTCTCGCCGATGTTTTTCATTTCCTGAATGCGGAAACCGTTCAACCGATCTTAGAGCAAGCCGCCCTAGCTTCGCCGATCTTCGGCACACGCTGGCGCTGGGATGCCAACCGCGCGCTCGCGCTTCTGCGTTTTCAGGGCGGAAAGAAAGTCCCACCACAGATTCAGCGCATGCGCTCCGACGACCTGCTGGCCTCAGTCTTCCCCGACGTAGCCGCGTGCCAGGAAAACATCGCCGGCGACATTCAAATACCCGATCACCCGCTGGTGAAGGAAGTCATGAAAGATGTGCTCACCGAAGCCATGGACATCGATGGCGTAAGAGAACTCCTGCGCCGTATGGAAGATGGCCGAATTCGCTGCATCGCCGTGGATACGCCGGTGCCGTCACAGTTTTCGCATGAAATTCTGAATGCAAATCCATATGCCTATCTCGACGACGCTCCGCTTGAGGAACGTCGCGCCCGCGCTGTCGAGATGCGGCGGATTCTCCCGGAATCAGTTCTCGAAGAAGTTGGCAAGCTAGATCCAGCTGCCATCAAGCAGGTGAGAGACGAAGCCTGGCCCGATGTTCGAGACCCAGACGAATTGCACGACGTGCTCCACACGCTGATCGCATTACCCATTTCCGACATCTCCGGTGTTCATGTGGGGACGGGCGTCCACGCCCGTCCGGCGGAGCAAAGCTCCGCGCCCACCGTCGATGCGCTAGCTCTCACGCGCCCAGACATGGACCTTGGCGCCCATGCAGCGATTGCCAATAATTGGCGTCCCTTTTTTGAAATGCTCAGCCGCGAATGCCGAGCCGTAAGCGCCCGCCGCGAAAGCAAGCAATACTGGATCGCCGCCGAACGCGTGAAGACATTCTCGCTACTGTTTCCCGATGCACCATTCAACACAACTCCCGCAGAAATTGCTCAGATGCCCGCGTCAAGAGACGATTCTCTGTTGTCGCTAGTCGGCGGCTGGATGGGATATATCGGTCCCATAAGCGCAAATGGTCTGGGCGAACTGCTGGGCATGCCTGCGCCGGAAATAGAAAAAGCCCTCCTGCGACTCGAAGCCAGCGGCGCCATCCTGCGCGGGAAGTTCACCGATCCGGGAATTCGCGAAACTGAGTGGTGTGATCGCCGCCTGCTCGCCCGTATCCACCGCCTGACAGTCGCCACGCTTCGCAAGCAGATCGAGCCGGCAACAGCTGCGCAGTTCATGCGGTGGCTGCTCCGATGGCAGCATCTTGCGCCCGGGTCGCAGATGCAAGGCGAGCGCGCCACGCTCGAAGTTCTCCGCCAGTTGCAGGGTTTCGAAATTCCCGCGAACGCGTGGGAGCGGCAAGTACTTTCCCGCCGCATCGCAGATTACGATCCCAAATGGCTCGATCAGCTCTGCCTGACTGGCGCTGTCGGTTGGGGCAGATTGTCCCCTCATCCCGCAACCATCGAATCTTCAAATGGCAATGGCACACAGGCGGGCCGCCGCCGTGTGATTCCCACCAGCGTCGCGCCGGTCACGTTCTTCGTTCGCGAAGACGCCGACTGGATGACGCCGCACCAGTCCATCGGAGACTCGCAGGGGCTCAGCCCCGGCGCTCGCCAGGTGCTCGAATATCTTCATCAGCGCGGCGCATCATTTTTCCCGGATATTGTTCGCGCAACCGGCAAACTCAAGGCCGAAATTGAAACTGCTTTATGGGAGCTGGTGGCAGCGGGCGTGGTCACCGCCGATGGCTTCGATAACTTGCGGTCGCTCATCGATCCCAAACGCCGCGCTGGGCAGGGAAGTGGCCGCGCTGCGCGTCCTAGGCATAACGCGGGACGCTGGGCCATTTTGCATACTGATTCCGCAATCGAGCGCGAACGGGCGGTCGAGGCCACCTGCTGGATGCTGTTGAAGCGCTATGGAGTAGTCTTCCGTGATCTGCTGGCCCGCGAAACCAATCTTTCCAAATGGCGAGAGTTACAACTTGTTTTTCGCCGGCTGGAAGCTCGCGGCGAAATTCGTGGTGGGCGGTTCGTCGATGGATTCATTGGTGAGCAGTTCGCATTGCCGGTTGCGGTTGAATCCCTCCGAGCTACTCGTAAGCTCGCACTCAGCGGCGAAATTGTCACAATCTCAGCCGCCGATCCGCTGAATTTGATTGGTATCGTGGTTCCCGGCGAAAGGGTCCCAGCAATTTCCGGGAGAACGCTCAGCTACCGCGACGGCATTGCTGTGGAGTCGGCGGAGAGCAGTCACGCCAAAGTTGCATCCCTCTGAAATCCGAAATAAGGGTACCGGGAACTTGATGAGGGGGGCCCCCAAGTTCCCGGTAGCTTCGTCGGACAAAGTGTTAAAAGCGCTTCCCCACGCCTTACCGACGGTAAGCGCAAACAGCTTCGCACAAAAACGTTGCGGTGCTGTTGTTGACCTCAGTTTTGTTACGAAAACGGAACAAGAATTGGGGCGGTCCGTTCAATCAGTTCTCGGGCACGTTTAGTTTCAGCAAGATAGCTGGATTCAAATAAACGCCCTGCCAGCGGATAGCAAGATGTAAATGGGGTCCGCTGGCCCTTCCTGTTCCGCCGCTCAGTCCGAGCAGCTTCCCAGGCCCGATTTCTTCGCCTTCTTTCACGGCAATTTCTGATAAGTGCAGGTACAAACTCAACAAGCCTTGGCCGTGGTCGATGACAACGCAGTTTCCCTCGAAGAACATTGGCCGGGCGAGAATGACCGTTCCCCTATTCACAGCACGGACAGGTGTGCCGGCAGGCACTGCGTAATCGAGTCCTTGATGCCTGCTCTGGATTTGCTGATTGAAAACTCTCTCCGTGCCAAAGACGTCGGAAATTGGCGCAACCACTGGCGCCTGAAATGGTCCAGTCCACAGCCTTTGTTCCCCAATCGTGCCGAACGCTTTCTGTTTGACTTCTTTGTCTGAGGCGATAGCAGTCAGTTGCTCCGGACTGGGTTCGGTATATTGCTTCGCCACCTTGATCGGGATCCGGGGATAGACCGCGCGCGCAATCTTGATTTTTCTTCGAATCGCGATCGACCTGCCGCCCACAGTCTGGGTGAGTCGCAGATCGTAGCTGCCTGAAGGTGTCTCTGCTGGAATGCCCGCCAGCCCGTACCACGAGTCCCCAGCTTGACGAAAGAAAATCACGTCATGCCCGAACCACAAGGCTGTGACCGCTTTTGTCCCAACCGGCGCCCGGACCACGAATAAGACAGGCGATCCTCCAATAAGCTTGGTCGGCTGCCAGGAAACGAGGTTCTTGTCTCCAACTCCCTTGGCAGCGCAAAAATCAGGCGCGGCTAGGGCAACGAGGGCCAAAGCCATCGCAATCGGGGGCGTCAATAGGCTTCTTAGGCTCGGCATATATCGTTAACCACATAGTAATCAGGTCAATCCTGTATGGCAAAAGGTGAGTGACTGCCGGAGTATGTAAGGCAGCAATCGCCAGAGTCTTCCAGTTTTGTGGACGGTACGAGACCGTCAACAGAGGAAGTTGATGGTCTCTCGCCACAGAGTCCACATGTCGCTGTCAAGAACGGAAAAATTAACCATCGCAGCCGTAGGAACGCTTGGGACAGGCTTATTGCTGCTGCGGAATCCCAACATGATCTCGGGAGCGACGTCCGCCTATGGATGGGCCCATGCTTATTGTTACCTGAACAATAGCAAACTGATTTGGCTGCATGTGCTCACTGATTCGGTCATTTTTCTTTCCTACGCAGCGATCTCGGTAGTTCTCGCTTACCTCGTCTATCGTACCCGACGCGGTATGCCCTTCAGTTGGATGTTTCTTGCCTTTGGCACCTTCATCATCGCGTGCGGATTTACTCACCTGATGGAAGTCATCGTCTTATGGAAGCCGCTCTACTGGCTCTCCGGTGACGTGAAGTTGATCACGGCGGTTGCTTCTCTTATCACTGCTGTAGCTCTTCCGCCGCTTGTTCCCAAAGTCGAAGCGATGGTCCAGATGGCGAAGTTGTCAGAGGCGCGCTCCCAAATTTTGCGGACCGAGATCGACAAGCGAGTTCAAACCGAAGAGATGCTGCGAAGACTTTCGGGGCGGGTACTGACTTTGCAGGATGAAGAGCGGCGGCGCCTGGGGCGCGAATTGCACGACAGCGCCGGGCAGCTCCTTGCCGCGCTGCGCATCAACCTGGGAATCATTTCCCAGGCGACGCAAAATGATCCGCGCACTTCCGCGAAAGTTGCCGATAGCGCCACGCTGGCAGACCAGGTGATCTCAGAAATTCGCACGCTGTCATATCTTTTGCATCCCCCGATGCTCGATGAAACCGGGCTAGCGAGCGCCGTGGAATGGTATATTCGCGGATTCAGCGAGCGCAGTAAGATCGCTGTCACCCTCGACCTCAGTCCTCAAATGGGCCGCTTCCCTCGAGACGTGGAAACTGCGATCTTTCGCATGATCCAGGAATGTCTGGTAAACATTCATCGTCATTCGAGCAGTGCGACTGCGTCTATCGCATTGCGGTCGAGCGAATCCGGCGTGTCGCTCACGATCCGCGATGAAGGCTGCGGCATCTCCGCGGAGACCCTGAACAAGCTGGAAGAAGGTACGGGCGATCTCGGAGTTGGAATAGGCGGCATGCGGGAGCGCGCCAGGCAACTTGGAGGCTCAATCGCCATCAAAAGGGCGAATCCGGGCACTCTGGTCGAGGTCACCCTCCCTGTGATTAGGCCGCTGCCGCAACCAGAAGCCGCTTTCAGCGAGGCCGCCGGCTAGATTACGCGTCCAACCGGTTTGGTCCTTTCTCCGTAGCTTGTGCTAGTATTTACGGCGCAAAGGCAGCGCTCAAACAATCTTTGCAATCGCGGGGCATGGGCTGCTCATCATAGTCGACGATGAAAGACACTTTGGGAGTCCTGCTGGCCGGAGGAGCGGGCGAACGCCTTTATCCTCTAACTCGCGACCGCGCCAAACCCGCCGTGACCTTCGGCGGGATTTACCGCATTATCGACATAACTCTCTCCAACTGCATTAACTCTGATCTGCGCCGCGTTTACATCCTCACCCAATACAAGGCGCTGTCGCTCAATCGGCACGTCCGTGAAGGATGGAACATCGTCGCGCGTGAACTGGGAGAGTTCATCGAAGTCCTGCCGCCGATGAAGCGGGTCAGCGACCAGTGGTACCAGGGCACTGCGGATGCCGTCTACCAGAATATTTACTCCATCGGATCCGAGCAGCCGCGCTACGTGATGATCCTCTCTGGCGATCACATCTACAAGATGAACTACGACCTCATGCTCAGGCAACATGTGGACTCCGCTGCCGATGTGACACTCGCAACTATTCAGATTGAACCCGCGGAGACCTACCGCTTCGGCGTCATGGCAGTCGATTCGGATAATCGGGTGACCGGCTTTGAGGAGAAGCCCACGTTCACGAAAATTCGCGTGCCGGGCAATCCTGACAAAGTCCCAGCATCGATGGGAATTTATCTTTTCAACACCGATGTGCTGATTCCGATCCTATTGAAAGATGCCGAGGACGAGCACTCCAATCACGATTTCGGCAAAGATATTTTGCCGAAAATGGTGGACGACTACCGTGTGTACGCTTTCGATTTTGTAGATGAGAACAAAAAGGAAGCTCTATATTGGCGCGACGTCGGGACCCTTGAGGCTTACTACGAAGCCAACATGGACGTGGTTTCGATCTCGCCGGTCTTCAATTTGTACGACGAAGCCTGGCCCATCCGCACCCACCAGCGCCAGTACCCTCCGGCAAAATTTGTCTTTGAAGAGGCAGGCCGCACCGGACAGGCACTCGATTCCATCGTGTCCGCTGGGTGCATCGTCTCTGGTGGCACAGTTCGGTACAGCATTCTGTCGCCGGACGTTCGCGTGAACTCCTACACCGAGGTAGACTCCAGCATTCTTTTTTCACACGTTAACATTGGCCGCCACTGCCGAATTCGCCGCTCCATTGTTGATCGAGATGTGCACATTCCGGAAGGCACGACGATTGGCTTCGATCCCGAATCCGACCGCCAGAAGTATTTTGTAACCGACAGCGGAATCACGGTCGTCACGCGCGATTATTCGCTGTTCGAAAATCCCGTGACCGTGGATTACTTCACCAGCGAATAGAAGCTACATTCCAGAAATCTGGAAGGCCACATTGGAACTCTGAAGGATGAAACCAAACCAAGCCAAAAAACCCAGCAGAAACTAAGAACATTCACCGCAAAATCGTCCCATCCGGCAAAATCGTCCCATCCGCCTGTGTTAAAGTCAAAACTCTGTGGACGCTATCGTCAGCGCAGGTCTTACCCGCCGCTTCGGCGATTTCACTGCTGTTGATAACGTGAACCTCTCGGTCGCTGCCGGGCAGTTCTACGGGTTCCTGGGTCCCAACGGCGCGGGCAAGTCCACGACTATAAAAATGCTGACTGGTCTGCTTGCTCCGACGGCAGGCCAAATTCAGATTCTCGGACTCGATCTAGCCACCAACCTGACAGAAGTCAAACGTCAAATAGGCGTCTTGCCCGAAGGCATGGCCTTGTTCGGACGCCTCACCGGCTCGGAGTATCTGAATTTCGCCGCGCGAATGTATGGCCTCGATCGCGATACTGCCGCGCGTCGAACCGCTGAACTGCTCGATTTCATGAGTCTGGCCGATCAACCAAAGACTCTTGTTACCGACTACTCGCATGGCATGCAGAAAAAACTGGCGATGGCGGCGGCTGTGATTCACGGACCTAGAGTGCTCTTCCTCGACGAGCCTTTCGAAGGTGTAGATGCCGTGGCTTCGGGAACGCTCAAGACGATGTTGCAACGCATGATTGCTCGCGGCGTAACGATCTTTCTCACTTCTCACGTTTTGGAAATCGTCGAGAGATTGTGCACTCACGTAGGAATAATCAATGAAGGCCGGCTCGTGGCTCAGGGCTCCCTGGATGAATTGCGCGCCGGGGTTGTCGCCGGGGACTCCGGGCGTGCCGAAAGAATGACTCTGGAAGATTTTTTCCTGCGCGCCATCGGCAGCTCGCGCACCGCCGCCCAGGAGCTTTCATGGCTCAGTTGAACCTGATTCGCGGCGAACAGCTCCGGGCGATCGCCATCCTCCGGCTCCGACTCTTTGTTAATTCCCTTCGCTCCATACGAGGCCGGCTGAACCTGGTCTCTCGTGTTCTTGCTGGCCTTCTCGTCTTGGGCGCGGGCCTCGGAGGCGGCGCGGCCCTGGGATCGGCGGCCTGGGGAATCGTGAAAAATGGCAAGCTGGAATGGCTTGCGCTTCCATTCTGGCTGATCTGTCTCTTCTGGCAATTCTTTCCGGTGCTGGCCATCGCTTTTCACGAGAACATCGACACTTCCAGTTTGCTGCGTTTTCCGTTGAGCTACCCGTCTTATTTTCTGGTGCGGCTGGTCTTTGGCGCCTTGGACATTGCCACGGCGCTCGGAATTTCCTGGTCGCTTGGTCTTCTGATTGGAATCTCCGTTGGTAATCCACGCCTCGTGCCTTGGGCGCTGCTAACTATCGTCGCGTTTTGCGGCTTCAACATTCTGCTCGCCAGAACAATTTTCGTCTGGATCGAGCACTGGCTTTCGCGCCGCCGCAGCAGGGAAGTGCTAGGAGTAATTTTTCTGCTTGTGATGATCGGCTTCCAAATCGCGGGTCCAGTGCTCGGGCGCTACAGCAAGGAAAGTACCCCGCAAAGACTCCAGGTTCTGCAGCGGTTCCTCCCAGCGGAACGTCAGCTGCCGCCGGGCGTCGCCGCAGTCGCCCTGACGAAAGCCGCTGTTGGACAAAATGGAGTCGCCCTGCTTTCTCTTTTGCAGCTGGCCGCTTTCGCCGCGTTCGTCTCCTTGGTCTTGAATCGGCAGCTCCTACATCAATATCGCGGAGAGAATCTCTCAGAAACGGATAAACGCTCGTCCACGCCGACACTTACCCCGGTCCGTCGCGGCTGGAATCTTCCATTCTTGGGAGGGACTCTGACCTCGATTTTCGAAAAAGAAATACGCTACTTCTCACGAAGCGGACCAATGCTGTTCACCATCGTCATGCCACTAGTAATGGTATTTGTGCTATGGGGTGGGCGAAAGGCCCTCTTTGACCACCCAATGGGCTTCGTTTTTCCCGTCGGGACGGCGTACTGCCTGCTGGTAATGACAAACATTGTCTACAACAGCTTTGGCGGAGACGGTGGCGGCATTCAGTTCTTTCTCGTTTCTCCCGTGCGTTTCGGCAAAATTGCAGCCGGGAAGAATCTCGCCCAATTGACCGTGCTCGCGCTGGATATCACTTTGCTGTGGCTCGGGGTTAGCGCCATTTATCAACCGCCGAGGTTCAGAATTATTGTGCTGACGCTGACGTGGCTTCTGTTCGCTGTCCCGCTAAGCTTTTCGATTGGAAACTTGCTTTCCATTTATTCCCCAAAGCGTATCGACTACGCAACATTCGGGCGCCAGCGCGCCTCCGAGAGCACCATCCTTATCAGCCTCACTGTGCAGCTAGGCACGGTTGGGACAGGAGCCTTGGCCGTCTTCATTGCGCAACGTTATTCAAATCTTTGGATCGCCTCGCTAATCCTCGCTGCGCTGTCCATTCCCTCCACTGCGACGTACTTTGTGGTTCTAAAGCGCATCGACAATCTCGCGATGGAGCGGCGCGAGGTACTCACTAGCGAGCTTTGCCGGGCTTGATTCGACTGCCGCGTGAAGCGGCCTGATTGCCAGGCGCTGGTGAAAACATAGTGAAACTTCCCGGCCTTCGGCTTCGTGTCTGATAGCGAAGGCCATTAATGCCATAATTCTCGCTTCCGGGGAGGCGACATGCTCAACACATCAAAGACACTCTTCTTTTGGATATTAGCGCTGACACTCTCTACCGCAAGCCTGGGGCGGACCTCCAATTCTGCAGGCTCGAGTTCCTCAGCAGTGAATTCGAAAGATGGACGCAGTGTGACGATTGTTTTTCAAGATGGGCATCGACAAAGCTTCCCGCTGGCAGACGTTACACGCATTGAATTCAAGGATCCCGCTCAAATTGTCTTCCGGGATGGACATCAAACCAGTTTGCCGCTTACCGAAGCCGCGCGCATAGAATTCAGTTCCTGTGCCGCTGCTGCGCCTGTTGGACGTAACCACTTTGTAGGTAAATGGAGAGTCGGCGTGGGTACCGGAGGCAATTTTTTTATGACTCTGAAGCCTGATGGTGATGCCACTAAGACAATCGGCGCCAGGCATGGCAAGTGGACTGTAGTGGATGGCGAAGCTCGCATCAGCTGGGACGATAGCTGGCACGATGCGATACGCCGGGTTGGCTCTAGGCACGAGAAAGTCGCCTACGAGCCCGGCAAGACCTTTGCCGACCAGCCAACTAACGTTACCGAAGCCACCCGCGTAGACGCCGAACCCATCTGAGCCCGTCCGGCCACCCAAACTATCGTCCGCGACTGCATGTACAATTTCTCGTTCCTGCGGTGGCTGAACTTCCAGCGCCACTTGCGCGTATCTTTGTGCGAGACGGTTTGGGGCTGGTCTCAAAATAGCCATCAGCTGTCAGCTATCGGCTATCAGGAAAAAGCTCCTAGTCCCGGCCGCTGCTGCTTTTATCTGAGTTGCAGGGGATTTAGGCCTTCTCTAATGGCTGATGGCTGACGGCTGACGGCTAAAATCCCATTCCGTAAGAAATTCTCGGGGAGCGAAACTTGGAAGACGCCCATATGGCTGCTTTGCTGGTCCGTCGCTGTATTTCGGGCGACGCGGCTGCATGGGAAGAAATCGTCCAGCGATATCACCGGCGCATCTACAACATCTGTTACCGCTTTGCCGGATCGACTGACGATGCGCAGGACTTGACCCAGGAGGTTTTTATCAAGATGTACCGCACGTTGAACTCATATGACGTGGACCGCGGCGCATTCATGACTTGGGTGACCACCATGACTCGGAACCTCCTGGTCGACCATTTCCGCAAGACGAGGCAAGACCGCATGACGGAATCCCTCGATACAACTTCCTCCGAACACGAAGATGCCATGCCACTTAGCGAACGGATTCCGGACCGTGGGCCAGCTCCGGACTCAAAGGTACAAAGCCATGAAACCGGGGAAACCGTACACCAGGCCTTGCAGAAGCTCTCCCCTGAGCTGCGGGAGGCGGTGATTCTGCGGGACTTACAGGACATGGACTACCGCGAAATCGCCACGGTACTAAAGGTTCCCGAAGGTACTGTGAAATCAAGAATTAACCGGGGGCGAGCGGAACTTGCGCGCCTCCTCCAACGTACATATAGGCAGGTGATGTAATGGCAGGACAACAAGATAACCGGATGCAGTGCTCGGAGTTCGACGCTCTGCTCAGCCAGGCCATTGATGGAACCCTGGCTGGCGAGCGGCTGGCGGACTTTGAGGCACACGGGCGTGTGTGCGATCTCTGCGGTCCTTTGCTCCAGGAGGCCGAGGCCGGACGCAGCTGGCTGAAGTCACTTACCGAGGTTGAACCTCCGGCAGAGCTGGTCACCAATATCCTGCTGCGAACCACAGGTGTCGATATAGTTCGCCTGCATGCACAAGGGAAGACCGTCACCACCGGGTGGATGGACCGCGTTCGCGGATGGGCGGAAACAGTTTTCTCCCCGGTCGTGGCCGTTGCCCGTCAGCCTCGGTTTGCGATGTCGTTCGGCATGGCGTTCTTCACCTTGTCTGTGACCATGAGTCTTGCGGGCGTCAAGCTGAGCGATTTGCGGCACGTTGACCTGCGTCCTAGCGCGATCCGCAGGAGCTATTACGAGACTTCGGGCCGGGTGGTGAAGTACTACGAGAATATTCGCTTCGTATATGAAATCGAGTCACGGGTGCGCCAGTTCAAAGAGGCTACGGCCCCGGCGCAACCCCAGCCCGAACCGCAGAACAACAACAACAACGACCGGAAGGACAAAACCAAAGACAATACCAGTGGACAACCCGAACAAAAACAGGAACGCAACTACAGCCAGGAGGGGAACCAGCCGGTGTTTGCTTCCCTTCCCAATGAAGATCCACCTGTAGTGAATGGGGCCACTTACAGGAGGTTCGTATGAACTGCGCTAACCATTTGCAAACTCCCGCAGCGGCCTATTGCCGCACCTGCGGCAAACCACTCTGCACAAATTGCACTCGCCAGGTTATGGGTGTGATCTATTGCGAGATCTGCCTGGCCGAGCGCGTGGCCGGAACGGCGCCTCCGCAAACGCCTTATCAGCAGGTGACGGAGCAGGGCACGGGGCTGAAGGTACAACCATTGCAGGGTTCTGGCCCCCATCCCGCCATCGCTGGAATTCTGGCTGGATTTTTTCCCTTTGGCGTGGGAGCAGTCTACTGCGGTCAATACGCCAAAGGCCTTGCCCACCTGATCATTTTCGTTCTCCTGGTAGTCGGAGCCAGCCACTCTACTAGCGATGCGGCGGGAACTGTCTTCGGCTTGAGTATTGCGGCGTTCTACTTTTACCAACTCATTGATGCCATTAAGTCCGCGAAGGCCATGCAGTTGGGGCAGCCGGTGCCCGACCCGTTCGGATTGGCCACGATGTTCAGTCCCGGCGACCGGCGCGATTTCACCAGAGGCGTGCCGACCGGCGCCGTAGTCCTGATTGGGCTTGGTGTGCTTTTCCTCTTGCATAACCTGGGGATCTGGTCCCTCGAAGTGGACACTCTCTGGCCCATCTTGCTGATTGGCCTTGGGGTCTGGCTATTCGCGAGACGCCAGGCTTCTATCAATCGAGGCGATTATCGCCATCGCAGCCTGTCAGGTCCTGCTGTGCTCGTGACGGTAGGAATGCTGGCATTGCTCAGCAATTTGCACGAACGCTGGTATGGAGTCCCAGGCTGGGACCACACTTGGCCAGTGATTCTGCTTGTTCTGGGGATTGTGAAGCTCATGGAGCGGACGGGAAATCTCGGTGGTCCACCACCACAGGTTCCCGGTTCGCCTACGGCAAGTGGTGTTCCTCCTGCCGAACAGCCTCCGAGTGAGGTGAACAGCGAGGTGAAAAATGGCTAGCACAGTTCAAGCTCCTCCTCCGGCGCCGCCAACCAGACCGCCACGACTCAGGCGCTCCTTCGCTGGGCCAGTTGTATTGATCGTTCTGGGAATTTTTTTCCTGCTGAGCAACATGGGGGTTATTTCCTGGAACAACTTCGGCCTCTGGTTCTCGCACTACTGGCCGGTGTTGCTGATCGTGTGGGGCATCATCAAGTTGATTGAGTACCAGCAGGCTAACCGCGCAGGCGAACGCGCAAGAGGTATTGGTGCCGGCGGGGTGATGCTGATTGTCATCGTTGTGGTCGCTGGCCTCGCTACAACAGAAGCTTATCGCTGGAACTGGAAGGGCTGGTGCAACGACATGAATGTTGAAGGAGTGCCCTGGTGCGGGCACACCTACAACTACACCGACGAACTACAGCAGGCGTTTCCGGCAGGCGGAACCCTGCACGTATCGAGCGAGCACGGCGCCATCAATGTCACCACTGCCGAGGACAATCAGATCCACGTGACCGTTCACAAGCGGGTCAATGCCGACAGGCAGGAGCAGGCCGACAATTGGAACAAGACCACACGTCCGCAGATCACGATCAACGGGCAGGTTGTAAACCTCGACGCCAACACGCGCGGAGCGGGTGACCACTGGATCAGCGACGATCTTGATATCGCAATCCCGCGCAAAGCTTCGGTCGTTTTGTCCACCCGTCACGGCGATGTCAGCATCATGGGCCGCGATGGCACGGCTGATATCACCTGCAAAGACGGCGATGTCTCGGTCACCGATCTCAACGGCAGTCTCAATCTGAGTCTCGACGGCAGTTCCGCGCGAGCGTCCCAGATTGCGTCAGATGTCGTTGTTCAAGGCCGTGCCAAAGACGTTTCTCTTGAAGACGTGAAAGGCACGGTGCGTCTGGATGGCGATTTCATGGAAAGCGTGAAACTCGCGCGCATCGCGAAAGCTGTAAGTTTCAAGACCACCCGCACGGACATGGATTTCAGCCGACTGGACGGTGATCTGAACCTCGACTCCGGTGATCTCGAAGCCCGGTCCATCATGGGGCCGCTGAACCTGCGCACCCGCTCCAAAGATATCCGCATAAACGGTGTCTCCAGCAATGTGCAACTGAAGAACGAAAATGGCGCTGTCGAAATCGAGGTCAGCAAGCTGGGCAACCTGCAAGTGGAAAACAGCCGTGGTGACATCCGTATCTCCGTGCCGGAGAAATCCAGCTTCCAGGTGGAAGTGCAAGCCCGCGACGGAGAAATTCAGTCCGACTTCAGCGAACTCAAAATTGAGAATGGCGACAATCGCGCGTCCGCAAGCGGCAGTGTGAATGGTGGTAGTTCTCGCATCGTGCTCAATAACGAGCACGGCACGATTGAGATCCGCAAGGGCGCGACTATCCCGATGCCACCAATGCCGGCCACACCAAAGATGCCCAAGCTGCCCAAAGTGCCCGAAGTCCCGCAACCAACGGAGAACTGAAGGTCATTTCCGCCGGAGGGGGTGTCCCATCCTTCTTGCGCGGGGTGCCCCACTTCTCGCTTCTTTTGCGAAAAGTGGGAATCTGTCACTCGAATCCACTGACCGGATAGAATACTGAGTTCGCCGTATGGGTCTCGCTTCTCCAACTGCCGCAGGATTCCGGCTAGTTTTCCGCCGGCCAGCGGTCCCGCTTGCCGAGATCGCCTGGCGCTGGAGCTTCGGCGCGGCAGCGTGGTTCCTAAGCGCTATGTACCTGTTTGAGTATGCAGACAGCCTTCCGGTAAACACCGTTGATCGCCTGCTGCTCGCAACGCAGCAGCCAATGCTCATAGCTCGCGCGATCCGCCGCATTTTTGAGGGAAGCGCATTCCGTTTCACTCAAGCTGGAGTCCTGCTCGCGATTGCGCTAACGCTTGCGTGGATCGTGCTGGCATCAGCGGGACGGGCGGCGACTGTCAATGGGTTGATGGAGGAGTTCGGAGTCCCGCCTTCTACTCGCTCCGGCCGCAGAACATTCTCTTCGCTCATGACCCTGAATTTTCTCCGGACTGCGGTTACCCTGGCCGCGATTATCTCTGGCTTGGGCTCGGTGGCGCTCACAAGTTCGCTCTGGGCATCTACACACCTGTCCGTAGGAGATGCGACGCGGTTCTGGTTCGTGATCGTTTCCCTTGCGTGGGGCGCATGGTCGATGTTGAACTGGTTTCTCTCCACGGCAGCAGTCTTCGTCATAGTCAAAGAGGAACGCCCGCTTACGGCCATGTTATCGACCATGAGACTCTGCCAATCGCAAAGCGGCGGAGTGCTTGCTGCTGGAACCTGGTTCGAACTGGCGCATGTGGGAGCATTCGTAAGCGCTTTTGGGGCAGGGTTCACTGTGCTGGGTGCGATTGGCGCACTGCGCCTCGGGCCAGTACTGTTTCTGGAGTTCTGGATTGCAGTCTTCTATTTTGCGGCCGCCGATTTTCTATATACCGCGAGGCTGGCGGCTTACGTGGCGATGATTGGTGGTCCGCAGACGACGGGCTCCAGGCGAACCGGCAGTGTCCCGTCCGATTCTCCCGCGCCGGCTGTTATCGACCAGAGCGAATTGATCCTGAGCGATATGCCGCTGCCCGCAAGCTAACGTTCTGCTTTACACGACACAATCGATCTGAGAAACTCATCCGTGGAAACTCAATCGATTGTTGTCCTCGATTTTGGCGCCCAGTATTCCCAACTGATCGCCCGCCGCGTCCGCGAGCAGAACGTCTTTTCAGTCGTACTTCCCTACAACTCGGCCATCGAGGAGATTCGCAATCAGTCGCCTCTTGGGATCATTCTCTCGGGCGGGCCTTCATCCGTCTACGACAAGGACGCGCCCTCTGCTGATCCGCGCGTCTTTGACCTTGGACTGCCCGTACTCGGAATCTGCTACGGGCTGCAATTCATGGCGCACGCTCTGGGCGGGAAAGTGCGCGCCGCTAAGCACCGAGAATACGGACATGCGCAAGTTGAGCTAATGGCGGACTCGGAACTTTTCCGCAGCCTTCCTCGAACACTCGAAGTTTGGATGTCGCATGGTGACGAAGCGCTGGAGCTTCCTCCCGGATTCCACTTGGTTGCCAAGTCTCCGAGCGCAGTTGCCGGAATCGAAGATGCTGCCAGGAAGCTGTTCGCGGTTCAGTTTCATCCGGAAGTGCGCCACACCAAGCTGGGCACGGAAATTCTGCGCAACTTTGTTTTGAATATCTGCAATGCCAAACCAACCTGGACTCCGCAGCACTTTGTAGATGCAACCGTCGCCGCGGTTCGCAAGCAAGTTGGCAGCGGGCGAGCGATCTGCGCTCTCTCCGGCGGAGTAGATTCTGCAGTGGCAGCTACTCTCGTGGATCGCGCCCTGCGCGACGGCGACCAATCACGCCTGACCAGCGTTTTCGTAAATAACGGCGTCCTTCGCAAAAACGAATTCGAAAAAGTCCAGCAAAACCTGCGCGACAAATTGGGCCTGCATGTCGTCGCAGTGGACGCGACCGAACGATTTCTGATCAAGCTCGCGGGAGTCACTGATCCCGAGAAAAAGCGCAAGATTATCGGTAAAGAATTTATAGCTGTCTTCGATGAAGAAGCCCACCGGATCGAGAAACAGGAAGGCGAAGTCGAATGGCTGGTACAGGGAACTCTTTATCCAGACGTGATCGAATCGGTCTCCGTTCGCGGACCTTCGCAGATCATCAAGTCGCACCACAATGTCGGCGGCCTTCCCGACAAGATGAAGCTGAAGCTGATTGAGCCGCTCAAAGAACTGTTCAAAGACGAAGTCCGCAAAATTGGACGCGACCTGGGCATGCCGGAAGAAATCCTGCAGCGTCAGCCCTTCCCCGGGCCAGGCTTGGCGGTCCGAATTCTCGGTGAAGTCACGCCTGAACGACTGGCGATCCTGCGCGAGTGCGATGACATCGTCGTAAACGAAATTAAGCGCGCCGGGCTGTACAGCCAAATCTGGCAGTCATTCGCGGTGCTGTTACCGGTGATGTCGGTCGGCGTAATGGGCGACCAGCGCACGTACGCCTATACCTGTGCAGTCCGCGCGGTTCATTCTGAAGATGGCATGACCGCTGACTGGGTGCCGCTGCCGCACGAAGTCCTCAAAATAATCTCCAGCCGGATCGTGAACGAAGTGCAGGGTGTGAACCGCGTGGTGTACGACGTGACCTCGAAACCACCGGGAACGATTGAGTGGGAGTAATATGGTGTGCTTTGTCCCGCAGCCCTGAGCGCTCGTCGTACATGAAGTACCGGAAACCAGTCGGCTAGCGGCGTTCGCGACCATTCCGTGACCGCTCGAGATCACCTTCCCATGCGACTCTGCCCCGCAGGCGACGGATACGGGTCTGGGCATAGGTCTGCAGGAGCAACCGCAGTGCAGCTTCTACGGCAGCCTTCTTCGTACACACCCCGCACTTGCGCATCGCCTGGAGTAACAAACGATCATCAATATCGATGGCTGTTCGCATGCCTGAATCTCAAGTTGTAAGGATACGCTTGATCTTGAGCAATTGCCGCTCATCTCTCGATCAGTCGTCTGGAAATTGCGGTGACTGCTCGGCGAGGGCTTACTCGCAGCGACTGCGCCAAAAGCCAATTTCTGAATCCTGAGATCACGAGCGGTTTGCCTTTCATTAGCGCTCGATACCCGTCCAGCGCTACGGTC
>Ga0137378_10000222_pt1 | contig 39415 bp, 45 predicted proteins | sample SagtaG_21_FD_104813 | JGI IMG/M metagenome (GOLD analysis project Ga0137378, IMG submission 104813) | Vadose zone soil microbial communities from Sagehorn Ranch, Mendocino, California, USA - Sage2_L_60_16 metaG | ecosystem: Environmental > Terrestrial > Soil > Vadose zone | place: USA... | reverse complement strand
CTTCCCGATCGTGCGCGACCTCGTCATCGACATGGAGGACTTCATGCACAAGCTGAAGGCCATCAAGCCGTGGATCATCCGCAGCCAGGACTACCCGCTCGGCGCGGGCGAGCACCGGCAGACAACGGAGCAGATCGATGAGTTTCGCCAGTTCAGCCAATGCATCAACTGCATGCTCTGTTACGCCGCCTGCCCCGTCTACGGCCTCAATGACGAATTCCTCGGCCCCGCGGCGACGGCGCTCGCGCGCCGCTACAACCTCGATTCACGCGACCAGGGCATCAAGGAACGGCTGCCGATGATCGCGAACTCCGAGGGCATCTGGGAGTGCAGCTTCGTCGGCGAGTGCTCGGTGGTCTGCCCCAAGGGCGTCGATCCGGCCAAAGCCATCCAGCAGACGAAGCTCGACACCACGATGCGATTCGTGCTCCCCTACGGAAACCGCGACGAGTGACGTGGTGAAGGCGCCCCCGGCAGGCGCCGAGGCGCCGGCGTCGGCGGACGGGCGTCCACGTGTCTACAAAACCGGGATGTCGCGTGGGTGGTGGCTGCGCCGGCGCCACTACTTCCTGTACATCGTCCGCGAGTTCACGTCCGTGCCGCTCGCGCTGTGGCTGCTCTGGTTCCTGGTTGAGATCCAGAGGGCGTCGAACGGCCCGAAGGGATATATGCCGCACAGCTCGCCCGCGTTCGTCGCCTTCAGCGTGGTGTGCCTCGGCTTCGCCCTGTACCACAGCATCACGTTCCTCAGCCTTGCCGGCGTGATCATCCACGTCAAGGGCGTGCCGCCGCGGGTGATCGTGCTGTCGCAGTTCGCCATGTGGTTGCTGGCCTCGGTCGTGATTGCGGCCGTTCTCATCGGGTTCGCGCGATGACATCCGAGGCCCGCCGGAGGCCGGCATTCGCCCACCTGGTCTGGTGGTTCCTTTTCGCGCAGGGAGGAGTGGTGGCTGCGATCCTGATCCCGGCCCACATCCTGGTCCAGGGCATCCTCGGCCCCCTGGGCATCGTGCCGGTGGCCGATCGCCACTACGACACGTGGGTACGACTGGTCGGCAACCCGATCGTCAAGCTGTACCTGCTCGTGCTGATCGCGCTCCCCTTCTTCCATTTCGCTCATCGCCTCCGCTACCTGCTCGTCGACCTCGGCGTGCCGGCGGCGCGGTCGCTCCCCGCGCAGGTGATCTTCTACGGCGGCGCGATCGTCGTGACTGCGGTCACGATCTGGGTTCTGTTGACGACGGTCCCGATCTCGTTTGGGTGATTGACGCGCGGCGCCCGGCGCGCATCATTGAGCCGGATGTTCAGCGTTCGGCCGTTCCCCGCGCCTGAGCTCGGGAACGCAAGCTTCCTGGTTTCAGACCCCGAGGCGGGAGTCGCGGCGGTCATCGATCCTGTGCGAGACGTGGACGGCTACCTGACACACGCGGAGAAGCACAACCTGCGCGTGACGCGTTCGCTCGACACGCACCTGCACAACGACTTCATCTCCGGAGCGCGCGAGCTCGAGGCGCTGAGCGGTACAGAGATCGGCGCGCTTGCCCCGGGACTCGAGTTCGAGCTGGGCGGCATGACCATCCGTGCCCTCCACACTCCTGGCCACACGCCCGATCACAAGAGCTACCTGCTGCTCGAGAGCGACCGCCCGGTGGCGCTTTTCTCGGGCGGCGCCGTGATGGTGGGTTCGATCGCTCGAACAGACCTCTTCGGCCCTCACATGGCCATGCACCTGGCGCTGGAGGCGCTGCGCACCCTGCAGGTTCGCCTGCGCGGGCTGCCGGACGACATCGCCGTCTATCCCACGCACGGCGGCGGGTCGTTCTGCGGCATCGGCGGCGAGGACGGGCACGAGACGACGCTTGGCCGCGAGCGGGAGACGAATCCGTTCTTTCGAGCCACCGAGGTGATGCCGTTCCTCGCCCGCGCGCTGGACCAGCATCGCCACCCCGTCTATTACGGGGAGATGGCCGCGCTCAATCGCGACGGCCTTTCTCTGCTCGGAAGGCATCCCTCGCCGCCCGCGCGGCTGACGCCCGATGACGTTGCGCGGATGGTGCGCGAGGGCGCGGCGGTAGTGGACATCCGGCCGGGTGCCGAATACGACCGGGGCCACATTCCCGGCAGCTACTGCATCGGCCTCGAGGGCGAACCGTTCAGCGCGTGGGTCGGCTGGCTGGTGCCGCGCGACCGACCGGTCGTTCTAGCCGGCGGCAGCCGAGCGGATCACGTGGAGGCGCAGCGCCAGCTGCACCGGATCGGGTTCGACGCTATCGCCGGCTCACTCGACGGTGGGATGGATGCCTGGCAGTCCAGTGGACGGGGCCTGTCAACGTTCGAGACGGCCGACATCGAGGACCTCGCCGCGTGGATCCTCAGCGGTGAGGTGATGACCGTGCTCGACGCCCGTGACGACCACGAGTGGGCCGCCGGTCATGTTCCGGGCGCGGTGCACATGTACGTGCCCGACATCCCCCACCATGCCGGCGACCTGCCGAAAGACGCGCCGGTCGCCGTTCATTGCGGGGTCGGCTACCGCGCCGGCATCGCGGCGAGCCTGCTCGAGCAGGCCGGCATGAAACGCATCATCCACGTGAACGCGCCCTACGAGGACTGGGCGTCGCGCCTCCACCTCGCGGAGACGATCCCGACCTAACCGTCTGTCGCCGCCGCCTCCAGCAGCGCCGCGAACTTGCGCTGCGCGGCCGCCTTGCGTGTGGGCACGTGCTCGCGCGGCCACATGCCCTTGGGCGGCTGGTAGCCGGCCAGGATCTGGCGCGCCACCGAGACGCGATGAACCTCGTCCGGGCCGTCGTACATCCGCGCCGCGCGCGCGTGCCGATACATCTCTTCGAGCGGCATGTCAGACGAGTAGCCGAGGGCCCCGTGGACCTGGATGGCGCGGTCGATGACATCGTGCAGCACCTTCGCGCCGAAGAACTTGATCAGCGAGATCTCCTTGCGCGCGGCGGAAGCACCCTGGGTGTCGATCACCCATGCCGCGTGCAGGGTCATGAGCCGAGCCGCCTGCATCTCGGCTGCCGAATCAGCGATCCAGTTCTGGACCGTCTCGTGGCCGGCGAGCTTCTTGCCAAAGGCCTCGCGCTGCAGTGAGCGTTCGCACAGCATGTCGAACGCGCGGCGTGCCTGCCCGAGCCAGCGCATGCAGTGGTGGATTCGCCCCGGCCCCAGCCGCGCCTGGGCGATCAAGAAGCCCTGGCCGCGCTCGCCGAGCAGGTTGTCCTTGGGCACGCGCACGTCCTCGTAGAGGATCTCTGCGTGGCCGAAGCCGAACTTCTCGTGCTGACCGCCCATGGTCGGCACGTTGCGCACCTTCTTCAAACCGGATGCATCTCCGGGGACGATGATCATGGACGCGCGCTCGTAAGCCTCGGCCTGCGGCTCCGTGACGACCATCGCGATCAGGAAGTCCGCGATCATGCCGTTCGACGTGAACCACTTGTGGCCGTTGATCACCCACTCGTCGCCGTCGGGCACCGCGGTGGATGAGAGCAGCGTCGGGTCCGAGCCGGCTGTGTTCGGCTCGGTCATCGAGAACGCGGAACGGATGCGGCCGTCGAGAAGGGGATGCAGCCAGCGCTGCTTCTGTGCCTCGGTGCCGAACTCGGCCAGGATCTCGGAGTTGCCGGAGTCGGGGGCCTGGTTGCCGAAGATGATCGGCGCCCACACGCTGGCGCCTTCGATCTCGTGCATCAGGCCGAGCTTCACCTGCCCGTAGCCCTGGCCGCCCAGCGCCGGCGGCAGGTGGGTGGCCCACAGCTTCTGCCGCTTGACCTCTGCCTGCAGCGGCCCGATGGCGCGCGCGAAACCGGGCTCGTCCGTATCCAGGACCTCGAGCGGATAGACCTCCTCGCGCACGAAGCCGCGCATCCACTCGAGCTTCTTTTCAAACTCCGGCTCGGTCGAGAAGTCCCAGGCCATGCGTCCTCTCCTATCCTCCGCCCTCGAACACGGCGATGCCCTCGTCGATCATGCCGATGATCGTATCCGTCAGGCCTTCGTACATGGGATCGGGCCTCTTGCCGCGGCGGTGCAGCATGAGGTTGTAACCGAAGATGGAGGCGTACTTGTAGAGGCTCAAAGCGAGGTACCAGCGCATCTCGGCGGCATCGGCGCCATACAGCCGGTAGAGGTCCTCCACTGGGACGTCGATGGCGCCGCCCGGGTTCGGAGCGCCCTGGTAGTGGCGCCGCACCGACACGATGCATAGGCAGCCAAGGTCAAGCAGCGGCTGCCCGATCTGGGCGATCTCCCAATCGAGCACAGCCACGACCTCCGGACCGCGGAAGAGCATGTTCCCGTAGTGGTAGTCGCCGTGGACCAGGGTAGGGGCGCGCTCTGTGGGGACGTCCCGCGTGAGCAGGCCGCCGAGCACGTCTGCTCGAGTCGTTAGCTCTTCCGGCGCGCGCTGCATCAACCAGGCCCAGCGCATCATCTCGGCCTGCAGACCGACCGGCTCCTCGTCGCCGATGCCGGTGCGATCCAGCGGCAGGGCCTGGAGTCGCTTCAGGACGCTTACCGCCGAGCGGGAGATGTCCAATGGCCTTTGCTGCGCGCCGGCCGTTTCGATGCGCGTGCCGTCGACCGCTTCCATGAGCACGAACGGCCGTCCGTCCACGACCGGTTCGCCGGCCAGGATGGGAATGGCCGGTGTAGGCAGCCCCGCCTCGTGCAGCGCGGCCATGATGCGGCCCTGGCGGATGACATCGGCGGGACCGGCGATGCGCGCGCCAGGAGGAGGAAGGCGCAGCACGTACCGTGTGTGTCCGCCGCCATCCTCGATGGTGACGAAGTACGTGAATCCCGAGTGACCCTCGGGGATCGGATCGACCGACGTCACGCGCAATCGTGGCCGCCGGAGCCGCTCGCGGCACTGAGCCTCGAGGTCTTCGCGGATGCGCTCGCTCACTCCAGGTGTGAGGTGTCGCCCAGCGTGCTCACCATCTGCCGGTCGCCCAGCACCCTCACAACGTTCACCGACGTGTAGTACGGGAGAAACCGCAGCTGGCCTGGTTCGAGTCGAAGCACGTGGGTGAGATACATGATCATCGCCGCGCCGTGAGCAACCACGATCACGCGCCGGCCGGCATGGGCGAGGACGATCTCGTTGATCGCCGCGCTCATGCGTTCCACGACGCGGGCGGGTGGCTCTTTGAACTCGAACCCCTCGTCGTCACCGATCTCCATCTCCATCTCCACGAGCCGGTCGTCGATGTTGACGTCATCGGTGATCGCGCGGGCCGTCTCGAGCGCTCTTCGATACGGGCTGGAGTACACAGCCGCATGCTCGAGATCACGCAGGCGCTCGGCGAGCATGTCCGCCTGCATCCGGCCGAGCGCGCTCAGAGGCGGATCGGCGCCGTCAGCCATGTCCTGATAGCAATCGGCGTGCCGCACGAGCCAGACCTCTGTCACGCCCTCGACGCCCATCAGAAATGCGGCTTCCAGAGTTCGCATCGCCCCTGTCATCCGCTCCGCGCCGGCCGCCATGAGTAACATTCGACCACATGCTTCGGGCAGCGGGCATCGTCGCCCTCATCGTCCTGGCCGCCTGCAACGAGTCATCGACGAAAGCGTCGCCATCACCGACGCCGATCGTGGCGCAGGGGAGCTGGACTCAAAACCTCGGCTTCACGGGTGAGATCAGCGGGCGCATGGCCGGGATCGTGCCCGACATCGGCGACCAGAAGAGCCAATGCACCGGCGGGCGCACGCACAACGGAGAGACGTGGGCTGACATCTTCTATGGGACGGTGGACGCGAGCGGGCAGGTTTGGGGCGTCGTGTTCCAGATCAACAACTTCCGAGGTCCGGGAACTTATCAGGGCACGAGCGCGACGGTCGAGGTTCACAGTCTTGACGCGGGCAAGGTCTGGCAGAGCCTCGGCGGCGATAAGGTCACGTTCGTCCTGGATCGAAGCCAGGAGTCGGGAACGGTGGACGCGACCCTCACCAACGCCGCCTCCGGCAAAGACGGCCTCCAGGTCACCGGCCACTGGAGCTGCCGCCAGTAGGCGCCGAGGCACGGCTTCGTACAAGCCGTGGATTGACCTGGCTCCCGCCGAGGTTGTATGGATCGTGCAACAGCCCAAGAACAGCGGCGAGCCGGACGGCAGGCTGCGGGAAGCGCTGACCCCCGGCGGCGTCATCGACATCACGACCGTCGGGCGCCGGACCGGGCAGCCGCGTCGCATCGAGATCGTCTTCCACAACATCGACGGCAGGATCTACATCAGCGGCACGCCGTCGCCCAGGCGCCGCGCCTGGCTGTCCAACCTCGAAGCTCGGCCGGAATTCACGTTTCACCTCAAGCGCCCCGTTCGTGCTGACCTCGCGGCGAAGGCGCGGGTCATCGATGACGAGGCGGAGCGCCGGCGCGTCCTGCCCCATGTCGCTACGGCGTGGGGGCGGAACGACCTCGAGGCGATGGTCCGCCTCAGCCCCCTCATCGAGGTCACGCTGGATGGACTGGCGAAAACGGACGGCCTGCACAATCGCCCTTAACAACTCTTAACGGGTTAATTCTCAGGCGGCACCGAATGGGCCAACTACGCTGACGCGTCGTGAGCATCGACGCCAGTCCTCCGGCGCAACCCCCGCAGATGTCGCCGGACGGCAAGTGGGTCTGGAACGGCAGCCAGTGGCAGCCGGTCGTCGGCGTAGAGGCGGCCCACGAGGCGGTGTTCGCCGCGTGGAAAACCATCCAGTTCGACCCGGCCGGTCCGGCCGAGGAACTCGCCCAGCCGCCAGGGGAGATGCAGATGGAGGCGCCATCCCCCGCCGTGGACTACTCCTACGCCGCCCCGGAATACTCGTCATCCGAGCCGATCGTGCCCTTATGGCAGCAAACCAAAGGCGATGGCGTCAGCAAGTATCTCTATCCGGTGGCCGGGCTCGCGGTCCTCGTGATGGCGATGCTGGTCCTCAATTCGATGAGCTTCATCAGCCTGCCGTGGATCGGTTCGGGAGCGTCCAGGTCGATTCAGGCAGTCAAACCGTCGCCGACACCTGATATCTCCGGCTCGGACGCCGTGCGCGCAGATCGCTTGTTCAACAACTTGAAGCCCCCGCTCAGCGCCCTCGATGAGACCATCCCCGCGATCGGCCTGCACTGCGTCACCTTGTCCACCGACTGCTCTGACGCGCTGACCGCAAGCAATGAGCAGGTGAGCAAGGTGATGGCTGTGTTGGTCAACGCGGACGTCGCGCCGTGCATTGTCGCGGCGATGACCAGGATGCGCACCGACACCAAGGGGATGGGAGACCAGCTGCAGCTGGCGCTCAAAGCGTTTCCGGACAACAACAAGAGCGAGCTTTCGGGTGGCATCAATCATTTCAAGACGTACAGGCAATCCGCGGCGGGCGACATGAACGCAGCCCTGCTGGCCGAAAAGAAGTGCCTCACGGTGGAAGTACCGAGCTGGGTCCCGCGATAGAGCCTCCGGCCGGCGCGGGACGCGACTCCCACGACCGATCGCGGAGGCCCTGAGCCTGTAGAAGACCGATCCTTCCCCTATCCGCTAGGGCTACCGCCGATCATAGGTCCGCGCCCGGCGGCGTCAAGTCTTCACTTTAGACCGGGACTTTTGGCCGGGCTGGCGGATAGTAACCTCGAGTGAGCCTCGCGCCAGCAGTGCTCGACAAGAGTGTCGCCTCATCAGAGCGGGAATTCATGCTGCTGGTAGAGCCGCTGCTGCCCGTCGCGCACCGGCTGGCCGTGGGACTGCTCCGCTCGGAATCAGACGCGGAGGACGCGGTGCAGAGCGCCCTGCTCAACGCGTGGCGTCATTTCGGCCGATTTCGGCGCGGCTCCGATCTCAAGCCGTGGCTCCTCACGATCGTCGCGAACGAGTGCCGGCGCCAGCGGCGAAACCGGTGGTGGTCCGTGATCAAAGGACCAAATCTCGTCAACACCAAATCTGATCAATCGACCACTGACGATCCGGCAATCGCCGATCTGCGGCGTGCCCTTTACCGGCTGCCTCACGAGCAGCGGCTCGTGTTGATCCTGCGTTACTACCTGGATCTCTCATTTGAGGAGGTGGCCCAGACGCTGGGCATTTCCAACAAAGCTGCCAGGTCACGCACCTATCGAGCGCTGACGCGGCTGCGATTGAGCCCGGAGGTGACTCCCGATGAATGAGACCGAGATCCGCCGGCGATTGCGCGAGGCGGTCGGCGACGCGCGCTATCCGCAAGACGTGTCGAGCCGCATCGAGGTCGAGCTCAAACAGCTTCGCAAGGGCCAGCCGCATCCTCGGGCGCTGGGACTCGTGGCGGCGGTGATCGCCGTCGCCATCGTCGCCGCTCTGCTCGCCCCGCGGCTGCTTTCGCAAAATGCAATCCGGCCGCAGACTCAAACCACAGCCGGATCACAAATACCGGACCAGGACCTCGCGGCGGCCCACCTGGCCAACCTCTCCAACCTGGTGACGCCAATGCAGCTCTCTGCCCAGAGTGGGAACCAGCGCATCACCGTCCTGGGCGCCTATGCAGACCCGGCGCGCACGGTCCTGTTCTTCAGGGTCAGCCCTGACTCCGGCTTTCCGATCTTGGCGTCGGTGAACGACGCGTATGGGTTCCTGAATTCATCGAGCTCCGAAGAAAGGGGAGTGCCTGGCGACTACATATTCGTTCTCGATGCCGGACCGCGGCCCGGCGACGATGGCCTCGCGCATCTCAAGGTCATGGTCTCGAGCAGCTGGAGCTTCTCAATCGCGCTGGCGGTCCAGCCGTCCCAGAACCTGGGAGCCGTACCGGCGCGCCTTTCACTCGGCTCGTGGAACGTGACCCTCGAGGTGGTCGAGGCGACGCCGAGCGTGATCCACGTGCAGGCGTTAATCCAGGGCGCGTCACCCGACGAGGTCGGACTGAATTTCGCGACCCTCCTCGACCCGTCGGGGCATGGGGTGCCACAGGTGGTGGGCAGCCAGGGTGTGACCGTGCCCAAGCAACAGCTGAACTCCAGCACGTACAAGAGCACCAGGGTCAATGATCAGTGGGCGCGCCCTTCTGGCACCGGGACGTACCAGCTTCACCTTCGAGGGAATGGCGCGGATGTCGTCAGCCGGCTCGACATCCCCGCCGAGGCGGCCACAGGCAAGCTCCAAGGCGGGGGTGGACTTCAACCAACCGACTATCCGCCCGCTCAAGAGTCGTTGACGCTGCAGGGTTCGCTCACGACCAGCGTCACCACCGGGCGACCGTCCCAATGCGGCGCCGGGACGGGCCCTGATGGAACAGTCTTCGCCTTCGCGGCCTATTTCCAGGCGGCCGAAACCTGGTACTGGCTCGACTTCGGCACCGATCCGAGGATGCAGCAGTACAGCGGGCCCGGTACGTATAAGGTCCCCGCATCGCTGTACACGGTCGGACCGGGCGGGCCTGGACAGGTCCTCTATGAAGGGACCGTCCAGCTCACGGTGACCTCTGATCGGCGTCCGGACGCCTCCGGGAGCGTCCAGGGCACCTTGACCGGTCTCGAGGTGATCGCCCCAGAGTCCCAGGTCACCATTTCGGGAACGTGGACCTGTACGTGGACTCCGGAGCTGGGCCCCGGCTGAAGGAGGGCGGCGCGTGCCGCCCTCCTTGGCTTCCTCAGTGATCGGTGCCTTTCAGCTTCTTCCTGGATTCCCGCGGCGGACGCAGCGCCGGGGCAGCCTTCGCCTCGGGCTTGCCGTTCATCCCGCGCATCAGCGACGCGGCCAGACCCTCGAAAGCGTTTCCTCCGCCTGTCACCAGGACCTCCGGCATCACGTTCAACTTGCCTTCCGAGACGGCATTGGCGATGGCCACCGCCGCTGTCGGCCCTGAGCCCAGGCTCTTGACCTGGGCGTCGTAGCCCCTGGCTCGGGCAAGCCCAAGGGCTTCTGCCGCGGCGGCCTCACCGAGGCCGATCGCCCGGCGGCGCGACCCTTCCGCCGCACCCGTCAGCTCGACGAACGAGGCTTCGCCGTCAGCCTCCGCCTTCCGTGCGTCGGCCCGGGCCCGGTTGATGTCCACCGAGACCTGGGCCTGCGCGAGAGCCGCCTGCATGTCGGCGGTTCCACGCGCCTTCTCGAGGTCGATCCTGATCGTCTGCGCGTCCTTCTGCTGCTCGTAGGTCGCCTTCTCCTGGTTGGCGATCTCGCGACGGGTGAGCACACCGACGAGCTCCTCCGGGAACGTGACGTCCTGGATGTAGACGCCGCGAGTCTCCACCTCGTATGCGGCCAGGTATCGCGAGACCGCATCGAAAGCGGCCGCCTGCACCGCGTCGCGGGTCTCGATGAAGCGAATCGCCTCCAGGCCCTGCAGCGTGTTCCGGAAGTGGTTGCCCACCGCCGCCTGCAGCACCTCGTTGACCAGGTTCTGCATCGAGCCGACCATCGATATGACCTTGGGCGCCTTCGTGTCGGGCACGTGGATCTGGACCTGGAGGTCGATCTTGAAGATGAACCCTTCTCGGCTCTTGCCCTCGATCGGGCTCAGCTGGGCGTCGAGGTTGTGCGCGACGGAGCTGGCCTGCGCCCAGTTGAGGGTGAGGATGAACGTCGGCACCTTCTCGGCCGCGTAGATCCGCGGGTTGAGCGGGTACTTCCCCGTCCGCAGGGCTTCGCGCCAGATGCCTCGATGGCCCGGCTGCACGATCGAGCCGAACTTGAATTCCGGACCAGACGTGTCCAGCGTCGGCAGTCCCACATAGCTCTTGATCACCGCCACCTCGCCCTGGTTGACGACCAGCATCCGGGCTGGTTCGACGCGGACCAGGAACGGGTTGAGCAGGTAGGCCCCGTACAGCAGCGGGTCGTGCTGCAAGCCGATCCGGCCGCCGTTGTCCACGAAGGCCTGGAAGTCCTGGTAGTTGTTGTGGAGCTGGTTCTTGGCGCCCAGCAGCGCCTCGATCAGCTCCGAGTCGCTGACGTTGGGCTGCGCCTCCAGGACCTCGATGTCGCTGAAGCCCCCGATCCGGCCGGCGATGTCCGCCGGCGGCAGCGGCTCGCCGTCCAGCGTGGTCACGATGCCGACCAGGTCCTGGTCGCCCTCTGGCGCGATCACGGTGACGCGAAGCTGCTTCGGGGTCAGCCCGAACGACTCGGGTGACAGCGGCCCCGCGGCCCCGATCGTCCGGTTGATGGGCAGGCCGTACGCCTTGGTGGCCGTGACCACCAGGAACGCGACCGGGTGGATGGGCACCAGCGTGCCTGGAGGCAGCACCGGCCGCTGCACGCCCTTCTGGCCGCCGTTGTCGAGGAAGGCGCGAAGGTGCGTGAAGTTGCCGAACTCCGGCCGGTAGACGGCTGACTTGGCGCCGGTCGGCAGCCTCTCGCCGATCTGGGAGATGACGACTCCGATCTCGCCCGCCGGGACCTGGACCCAGGGATGCCTGGCGACGAGGTACGTCGGCCAGAGCTTGAACCGAACGCCGGGCATGAGCAGCTCAGCCTGGTAGCCGGCTTCGCCCTCGAAGGCGATCGGCGTGTCCGTCGTGTTATGCCGGGATGAGAACCGTTTGACGACCAGGCCGACCTGCGCCGGTCCGATCACGATCACCGACCTGACGGCGACCACGAGCGCCGCAATCACGACGACCGACAGCACGAACGCGCCCAACACCTCGATGGAAAACGTATTCATTTTGCCGCCTCGCTGGGCTCTTGACCGCGCCCTTATCAATGACCGCTTCAATGAAGCGATCGATCATCTATTTATTCCCGGAATGGGTGCGGGACAAGCAAAAATCGGAGGCTCCGGAGCGTGACGACCGAGCCTATCGCGAACCGATCGGAGGCCGTGGCGGACCAGGCTCCAGCCGGATCCTCGCATCGACGACGACCACTCCCTGGGTGTGAACGACAAGAGGGTTGAGGTCCATCTCGGCGACCTCGGGGTGGGCCTCGACCAGGGCGCTCACGCGGAGCAGCACGTCTTCCAGGGCGGCTATGTCGGCGCGAGGCGCCCCTCGATACCCATCGAGCTGCGGGAAGGTCTTGAGAGACCGGACCATGTGGTCGGCGTCGCTCTTCGTGATCGGGGTGATGCGGACCGACACGTCTTTCAGCAGCTCGGTCGCTGTGCCCCCCGCACCACACGCGAGCACGGGTCCGAAGTGCTGGTCCTGGACCACGCCGACGAGCATCTCCACGCCTTCCGGCACCATCGGCTGGACCTGGAACGCAGAAACGGGATGCCCCGCCTTCTCCAACGTCTCCTCCATCTGTTTGGCGGCGCCCTCCACCTGGCTCGCTCCTTCGAGGTGCAGGCGAACCGCGCCCGCGTCGGTTTTGTGGAGCACGCCAGGCGCTATGGCCTTCAAGGCGACCTGAACTCCCATCCGCTTCGCGTCCTGGCCTGCAGCCTCCGGTGAGGATGCCTCGAGCGTTTCGACCATCGGAATCCCGTAGCAGGTGAGCAGCTCGGTGACGGCTGCTGGCGCCATCCAGCCAGGATCGGCGGCCAGCGCGGTCGCGATGACCGCGGCCGCGCGGTCGCTGTCGACGCCCGCGATCTCGAGCACCGGCGCATCCGGCGCGGAACGCCAGGCCGAGTAACGACTGACCATGCTGAGCGCCCGCGCCGCCTCTTCCGGAAATGGAAAGTGCGGGATGCGGACCCCGGCGGATTCGATCACCCGCGGCGCCGACTGCTTGGACATGAAGACGCTGAGGACTGGAACCGAGCGTGGCAGCTCCCGCGCCGCGCGGTGGATTGCACGCACCACCTCCGGTGCCTTGGTGACCAGGGGCGGGGTGAAGATCACGATCACGGCGTCGATCTGCTCGCAGCCGGCCAGGACGCCGATCGCGCGACGATAGTCGTCGCCGTTCGCCTCTGCCAGCATGTCGACGGGGTTGGCGGTCGACCCGGCTGCGGGCAGGAACGCCGCCAGCCTGGCGCGGGCCTCATCGCGCAGCGCGGGAACCACGAGACCGTTGGCCTCGCAGGCGTCGGCGCACAGGATGGCCGGGCCGCCGGCATTGGTCAGGATCGCCACGCGATTTCCGGCGGGGAGTGGTTGGCTGCCGAGGAGGAGCGCGGCGTCGAAGAGCTCGGCAAGGGTGTCGGTGCGGATGACGCCGGCCTGCTGGAACAACGCGTCGACGGTGACGTCGGAGGCGGAAAGAAGCGCTCCCGTGTGTGACGAGGTCGCGCGGTTGCCGGCCTGCGTGCGCCCGCCCTTCACGGCCAGGATGGGCTTCGAGCGGCTCACGCGGCGCGCGACGCGCGCGAACTTGCGCGGGTTGCCGAACGACTCCAGGTAAAGCATGATCACGTCGGTCTGGGAGTCGCTCTCCCAGTACTGAAGGAAGTCGTTGCCGGACAGGTCGGCCTTGTTGCCGACCGAGACGAATGACGAGAGGCCCGAACCGAGCGCCTGGGCACGCGCCATCACCGCGAGGCCGAGGCCGCCGCTCTGAGAGAGGAAGCCGATGCGGCCCGGGATGGGCCGGTCGGGGGCGAAAGTCGCGTCGAGGCTCACGCCCGCGGCGGTGTTGATGACGCCCATGCAGTTGGGCCCGACCAGGCGCATGCCCGCACGCCGGCAGATGTCGAGCAGCTCTCTCTGCCGCTCGGCTCCTTCGGGCCCCGCCTCGCCGAAGCCGGCCGAGATCACGACGAGCGCGCGCACCCCTTTCTCGGCGCACTCCCGCGCCACCTTGGACACCACCGCGGCGGGCACGGTGATGACCGCCATCTCGACTTCGCCTCGGATCGCCAGGACCGACGGAAACGCGGGGACGTTCTCGATCTCGGTCGCCGCCGGATTCACGGGGTAGAGCAGTCCGCGGTAACCATTGGCGATGAGGTTGTGCACCACGGCGGCGCCGATGCTGCCGGGCTGGCGCGACGCGCCGATTACCGCCACCGCGCGCGGCGCCAGCAGGTGGGTGACGGCGGCGACCGCGGCCAGGCGTTCACGGTCCTCGAAGTGCCGAAGGCCGTCGGCGTCGAGCTTCGTCGGCAGCTCGGCGTGGACCTCGCCCGGCTCCGAGCGGGCGTGCACCGGGAATCCGCTCTCGCGAAGCATCTGCAGCATGCGGTGGTTCTCCGGCCGAACGATCGCCTCCAGCACGTCGAGGTCTGCGCCTTCCGCCGCCTCCGCGAGCTGGCCGAGCAGGATCGTGCCCAGGCCGCGACCCTGGTACGCGTCGGCCACCGCCAGGGCCAGCTCGGCCTTTCGCGGACCGATCTGGACGTACATCGCGTGGCCGACGATCTGCTCGCTGGGACCGGCGACGGCCACAAGGCCGTAGCTGGTCGTGTAGTCGACGTCGACCATTCGCTTGACCGACGAGTCGGCGTTGGCGACCGCGGCGAAGAATCGAAAGACGCGGGACTCGAGCGACAAGCTCGAGTAGAAACGAGCCAGCTCGGCGGCGTCGCCGGCTCGGATCGGCCTGATCGTCAAGGTCGAACCGTCCCGAAGGACGACGGTCGCCTCGCGATGCGCGGGATAGGTCGCCGTCACCGGGTCAGCATGCAGCCTGACGGCCGTTGGTTGCGCGGTCACCCGCGTCGGGAAGCCTGGGTATGTCGCCGACCGATCGAGGCCAAACCTCCGCCTCGCCGTTTGGCGCCGTAAAGGGCGTACACATTCGAGGGCAACGAGATCGAGATAGGCGTCTCCGCCGGACTGGCCCTCCAGGCCTGAAGCGGCGATCCGAAAAGTTCGCTCACTGCTGCGCGCGCTGACACGGACGTCGGCCCTCTTTGTCGACAACCAGCACGCCGTCCGGGAGCGATTCCAGCAGGTCCGCCTCCCACGGCCGGCTTCCGACCGTCCCGACGACCGCGGGCCTCCTTTGCTCAGACCTCGAACGCCCTCACCGAGCCGTTCGCGGCCCGCGCTTTCCTGTCCGGCCTGATGACCAGGACCGGAACGTCGGCGATCTGCATGACTTTGTGCGTGACGCTGCCGAGCATCAGCCCCTGGATGTCGGAGAGGCCGCGCGAACCCATCACGATGAGGTCGACCCCATTGGCTTCGGCCGTCTCCACGATGGCCCTGGCAACGTGGCCGGCGGCCACATCCTTCAGCTCGCCTCTGGCGGTAACTCCCGCGTCGCGAGCCGTCTTGACCGCCTCGGCGACCAGGATGGTCGCGCTGGCGGGCGTCTCGAGCGAATACACGGTGGCCCGGCCACGGTCGTGTTCGCTTGCATGCAGGACGAAGATCTCGCTGTCGAACTTCTTGGCCACCTCGATCGCGGCGGGCAGCGACAGCTGCGAGTAGGTGGAACCGTCGATCGCGACCAGGATGTTCTTGAACATCTCAACTCACCTCATTTTTCGGATGAGGTGAGTCTCGTGCTGCGACTCACGGCCGGCGAGAGTCGAAAGGCCCCGCGCGCCCAGGACTGATGCACTGGGGCCGAGGTCCCCGAGTCGTCAGGGCCGTTCGACCCTATCGACGCCTCCCGGCAGTGATGTCAGACTTTGCGCCAACGACTAAGGAGGAGCTCGAAGCTGATGGACACACCGGCAAGTTATTTCCACTGGGGTTTCATCCTCATCTCCCTGCCGAACCTGGTCGTGATCGGGGGGATGATCGTGCTGTTCGCCATTGCGCTGGTGGCCCCGTTCCCGCACGCGGAGGAGAGCGAAGATGGCAGCCACAAGTAGCGCGGAAGGCGCAGCCGCCGCACCCAAGCCGAAGAGCTGGACGCTGCGGGTCCGCCAGGCAATGGATCGCAGCCTCCCGATGGACCACCTGCTGCCGGACCGGCAGCCGTACTACGTCGGCTCGTGGGTCTACGTCTTCGGCGTGGTCACCATCGCCGCACTGGTGTGGGTCGTGGTCAGCGGCATCGTTCTTTCATTCTTCGGCCCTCAGTGGTGGCACGATTCCCGGGTCGGGCGGTTCTTCAACAGCCTCCACTTCTGGTCGGTGCAGATGTTCTTCATCTTCATGGTCCTCCACCTGTGGGGCCAGTACTTCATGGCGGGCTGGCGCAATGGGCGTGCCCTGACCTGGATGATCGGCGTCGTCATCTTCGCGGTCAGCATCCTCACCGCCTTCACCGGCTACCTCTCGCAGCAGAACTTCGATGGCCAGTTCATCGCGATCAACGCCAAGGATGCGATGAACTCGGCCGGCATCGGAGCGTTCTTCAACGTCTTGAACTTCGGACAGATGTACGGGCTCCACGTGATGCTCCTGCCCATCGGCGTCACGATCCTGGTGGTCCTGCACATCGTCATGGTCCGTGTGCGCGGCGTCGTGAAACCGATCGACCCCGAAGGAGGTGCGCGGTCATGAAATCGATGGGCGAGACTCAAGAGGAGTACTACCGCGGTGTCCGCATGGTTCCGTACGACCTCGTCAAGGAGCTTTTCCTCGCCCTGGTTGGCGTAGGGGTCGTCAGCCTGATTGCAGCGGCGTTCCTGTCATCGCCGGACGTGGCGCCGGTGACGATCGCGGCATGGGCGCAGAGCGACCCGGTGGACTTCGTCACCACCGCCGCCGGAGAGCTCGCCGGCTCGACCACGAGCGCGGGCTACGGCGCGCCTTACAACACCAACGGCGACGGTCAGAGCTGGGGCCCCATTGCCCCGCAGAAGTGGTTTGGGGTCCGTATACCGGTCGATTCGGCCAACGCGTTCGTGATCGAGCCACTGCAGCGGGCCAGCTTCAGCAATACCGACCTCGGCACCGCCCTCAGTTCGTGGCAGGGCGCCGGCGCGGACCAGCAAGGCAAGTGGCTGGACGCCTACACGAAGGCGCTCGCGTCAGCCACCGTCACCGACGGGAAAGTCGCGGTCGCCACCGGTGACTACGGACCGCTGCCGGTGATGATGTCGAACCTCCTCGGCATCGCGCAGGCGGGCGGCCTGGACGGGCTGCTCGTGATCAACGGGCGCTTCTACCAGACCGACTACACGCAGCCGCTTCTCTTCATTGGCGACGGCGGCTACCTGCCGGCACTGGCCGACGAGGCGCACCTGACCGGCAGCCTGTGGGGAATGATGAACGAGACCGGCAGCTACCCAGGCCAGACCTGGCTGTGGCTGTACACGATGTGGTACCAGGTGTTTCCGTTCACGAGCGACACGGGCTTCCTCGGGTTGAACGCGTCCAATGCGGACCTCGGGATCATCATCCTGATGACGGTCCTCACCCTGGCGTTGGCGCTGGTGCCCCTCATCCCGATCCTGCGCGACATTCCGAGATGGGTTCCCATCCACCGCTTGATCTGGCGCGAGTACTACGCTCCGCGCAAGGCAGCGCCTCGAACATAGGGTCTCGACCTGACCCTGCCGTCGCTGCCCGCCGCCTTCACGCCCAGCGACTCACAGGGAAGCCTTCGCAATCAGCCGTCGAAGCGGTGGGCTGGTTCACCGCCGTGCAATCGCAGGATTACGCGGGGGCGAAGTGGGCGTTGGGGCAGCGCAGCCGCGAAGCGACCGACGCCGGGATCGACCGTCTCTTCAATCGAGGCGCCATCCTGCGTACGCACGTCATGCGGCCGACCTGGCACTTCGTGCTCCCGGAGGACGTCCGCTGGCTGGTCGGCCTCACGGGCCCGAGGATTCGCCTCGGCCTGGCCGGCCGGTACCGCGAGCTCGAGCTCGACGAAACAACAGTCACCCGAGCCAACGCCCTCTTCGCCGCAGCCCTTGCTGGCGGCCGGCAGCTCACGCGGGCCGAGCTCGGCGATGTGCTGGCGGCGGCGAGGATCTCGCCTGAGGGCCAGCGCCTGCCACATCTCATCATGCGCGCCGAGCTCGACGGCCTTGTCGTCAGCGGTTCGCGGCGCGGAAAGCAGTTGACCTACGCACTCCTCGAGGAGCGTGTGCCGAAGGCGCGGGCCATGGAACGAGCCGAGGCGGTCGGCGAGCTCACGCGGCGTTACTTCCGAAGCCATGGCCCCGCCCAGCTCGTTGACTTCGTTTGGTGGTCCGGCGTCACCATGGCCGACGGACGAACGGGGATTACCCTGGCCGGCGATTCGCTCGAGCGACAGGAGATCGACGGCAGGGAGTACTGGTTCGATGCCGAAACGGACGGCGTCCATGACGCAACCGGAGTGGCGCACCTGCTGCCCAACTTCGACGAGTACACGGTGGGCTACCGCGATCGCACCGCGGCGATCCACGCCGACCATCCATTCGAGCCGGCGCTCCACTCCTTCGGCAGCGTCCTCTCCAACGTCGTCGTCGTCGGCGGCGGCGTGCGCGGCGCGTGGCGGCGGAGGCCGGCGCGAGGCAAGCTGGTGGTCGAGATCCGAACGCCGCGCCCGTTGAAACGGGCGGAGGCGTCCGCGGTCCAGGAAGCCGGACGCCGGATGGGGCGGTTCCTCGAGCGAGAGGTGGAGCTCAGCTGGCCTAAGACCACGTGATGTGGGCCTAGTCGCGTGCCATCGTTCTGTAGCCGCGGCTGGAGTTCCACGACTCGACCACCAGGCGATTCCCAGCTTCGTCCAGGTGCGTGATAACCGCCTCGTTGATGTCGATGTTGAAGCGGTGCGCCGCGCTGCCGGACTCGACCTCGCTCACGAGCCCGGCAACCTTCGCCTCGCCCTTCCAGCCGGCGGGGTTGCCGCTCGGGGGGTCCTCGGTCGGACCGTGAATCGCTACCCGCGGGTCGCGGCGTAGGTCGAGCGCCTTGACCGCGGCCGCCATGGACCCGATCCGCAGCTGCCCGTCGCCGAACTCGACCTCGGTGCCGCTGATGCGTGGCGAACCATCTCGACGCAGCGTGGCCATGGTGAGGTGCTTGCGTGATGTCAGGAGCGCGCGCACCCGCGACGCAAACTCGGGCTCCGCCGCCTCGAATTCAGACCAGCTTGCCATGGGAATCTGATCACATTCTGGCCGACCACATTCACAAGCCTCGCTTGCCGCACTTCGACTTCCGGGCGGCGTAGACCTTTAGCCGGTCGGCGGGTGGGGAGGAGGTGAAGGGGGTGGGGTCGCCGGCACGACCTCCGGGCCTCGGCGGACGCGCCACGCCGTGAACATGCCGAGGGTGAATCCGAGAGCGATTGCCAGACCCAGTCCGGTGAACAAGACCGCACTCTGGCTCAAGACATCGTTCGAACCCGAACCGGCCAAGGTGAAGCCGGACTCGGTGGTTGCTGTCAGGGTCTGAGGCTTCGTCAAAGACAGTTTCCAGATCGCAGTCCTCCGGTCGAGCGTGAACAATGCACCAGGGGCGGACGTGATCTCGTGAGGGACCGTCAGCGAGAACGTGATGTTCAGTATCGCTGACAGCTCGTCGCCGCTCAGCGCTTGCTGTGACCCGGGTGAGGATGATCCCAGCGGCGACGCTTGTGTCTTGAACGTATACCTGTCGGTCTGTCCGGATCTGGTGTGGGTGGCCGAAACGAAGAGTCCGCCGGTATTGCCCACGTCAATCGAGGGTCCGCCGCCCGAAGTTGCACCGGACGGACTCAGCGTGGATGGCTCGGTCAAGAATGCGAAAGCGTCCTTCTCGGTCTTGAAGGGGATCGTCAGGAGGACCCCGGTCTCGTCGCCCTCGGTGATCTGGACGATCTTGCCTCCGGGGTACTTCGCGGCCAGCTCGGCGTTGGCCCTGTCGATGTCGGCCTGGCTGAATCCCTGCATCGATACGCCCGAACCTTCTTGCAGGAGAGTGCTGGGGAGGAGGAACTTCAGGGCGACGGTGACCGAGCCGTCGGCGTGGAACGTGGCGCTGGTGTCATAACCACAGGCCAGGCACGCGAGCGCCAGCGCCATGATAAGCAGTGACTTTGCGACTGTGCGAAGCACAGCGCAAGGTGTAGCACGTACGTCCTGGTTTGCGGTCGAGTTAAGGAGGTGCCGTGATGCGCGTGGCGATCCTCGGAACTGGAAAGATGGGCGGCGCGATGGCCAGGCGGCTCAACTCCGCCGGTCATGAGCTGACTCTCTGGAATCGGACTCGCGAGCGCGCTGAGGCGCTTGGCATGGGCAAGGTGGCGGCGACTCCCGCCGAAGCCGTGAAGGATGCTGAGGTCGTGATCTCGAGCCTGACCGACGCCGGCGCAGTTCGAGCTGCGTACCTCGGTGACGAGAGCGCCGCCAGGGCCGCAGGGAAGCAGGTGTTCGTGGAGATGAGCACCGCAGGTCCTGACGTGATAGTCGAGATCAGGCGACAGATCGAAAGCGCCGGCGCGCACTTCATCGAGGCGCCCGTGATCGGAAGTGTGCCGGCGGTCGAGGCCGGCACGCTGATCGTGCTCGCGGCCGGCGATGAGGCGGCGGTCGAGCGTGCCCGTCCGGTGGTCCAGGCTCTGGGCGAGATTCGCCGCGTGGGCGACCCTGGCAGCGCAGCGAAGCTGAAGCTCGTCGCGAACACGATGCTCGCCGGAGTCAGTGCGCTCGCTGCTGAGCTGCAGGCCGCCGGCACGGCAGCGGGACTCGATCCCGATGACGTCTTCTGGGTCCTGAGTCGTTTCGCGCCCTTGTTGAACGCCCGAAAATCAGGGTTCGTCGAGCACCGTTACGAACCGGTCATGTTCGCGGTGCGCGACCTGGTCAAGGACCTGCGACTGGCGACCGACGTCTATCAAAAGGCCAGAGCAGCCACTCCGCTCGCAAAAGCGACGAAGGAGCTGTACGAGCGGGCGGCACAATCGGCGGGAGACCTGGACATCTCAGCCATCGCGAGTCTTTACGAGACGCAGCCGGCGTGAGCACCGTCACCTAGACTGCAGCCCGTGGCGAGGGCGACGAGCGCTCAGAGCGGACGGCGGTGAGCGAAGGCGTGAGCTCGGTCGGGGAGCCGGCGCGGTCGGGCGGTCCTGCTTTCGGCTCGACGGTGACCATCCTCTTCAGCGACATTCGCGGCTTCACCGAGTACACCGACGTGTACGGCGACGAGTCCGCCTACCGGATGCTCCGGCTTCACAACACGTTGGTGCAGGAGCAGCTCGCGCTGTATCGCGGCCACGTGGTCAAGACCCAGGGCGACTCCTTCATGGTCTCCTTCGACTCAGCGCGGACCGCTGTGACGTGTGCGATCGCGATCCAGAAAGCCATCGGTGAGGCCAACCGCCAGCACGGTGGCGCCGGCATCGGGATCGGGATCGGAATCAACACCGGCGAGCCGGTCCGGGAGGGAGCCGATTTCTTCGGGGGACGGTCAACCTCGCCGCTCGCATCTGCGCGGTTGCAGAGCCGGGACAGGTGCTGGTCTCCGAGACGGTGCGCGCGGTCACCGGCAAGATGGAAGGGAGCTCGTTCAACGACCTGGGCGACTTCGAGCTGAAGGGATTCCGCGAGCCGCAGCGCCTCTACGAGGTGATCGATGCGCCGGCCGTGCCCGCCGCTTCGGCGCCGAATCCCATTTCGGTCGCGGCACCACGACCCCCGGCCAAGCCGAAGGTGGCGCCCGAACCGGTGACTGCAAGCGCGTCCACAGCTGCGGACGGGACCGCGAGTCGTGCCCGAACGCGGGCCTGGGTGATACCAGCCATCGCCGCACTCCTGGTGCTGTTGTTGGCCGGCACCGGCCTGTATATCGCCTCGCGGCGCGGCGCGGGCGGCGCCGCCGCAGCACCCGCCTTTCCACATAGGAAGCTGCTGTACCAGGCGCGGGCGGCGGCCGATGTCTGGTCCGCTTCCCACCCGCCGACCCCGGATCCGGCCGGGTCGGCCGGGGTCACCTACACGAACGGCGCCATCAACCTCAACATCCTTCAACCCGGCGGCAACCTCGAAGCCGAGCTTGAGGCGCCTGCCCTCAAGGACTACGCGGCGGAGCTGGTCATAAGCGCCGCGGCGGGCAGCGACCTGGAGATCAACTGGTGGCTCAGGGGCACCTCGGACTCCGGCCTCGAGCTGCACATCGATCTCCCGACGGAGACGATGTCCATCGTCTGGTCGCCCAACACAGGCGATTCCCACGTGCTTGCGCAGGACATCCGGCTGCCAGGCCTGCAGTCCGGCCGCAGCATGGCAATCGGCGTCGTGGCCGACGGCACTCACATCTCTCTTTATCTCAACGCCGTTCGGGTGGCTCAGGCCGTGGAGGCGCGAGCAAACGGGGGCACTACGCCGGGCTTCTTCATGGATGGGAGGTCCGGAACTCTCCGCCTGCAATCCGTGCGTTACTACGCCGTCAGCTGAAATCTGAAGCTGGGACAATTCACCAGCGAGTGGAGAGGATCAGCCCGGTCACGGCTTCTCGGCAGCCGTCGGCTGAGCAAGAGCGTCGCGGCCGCGCCTTCGTATCCGTATACGCCGTCTTCATCGCGGTCGCAACGGTCGGGTTTGCTGCCCTGGTGGTCTTGGTGCGCACGCAGGACGTCATCGCCGATTTCGACGGCCCGGTTGCGAGCGCAATCCAGAGCATCCATGCTCCGGTCCTCGGTTGGATGCTCGCGCACACGAGCGACCTCGGTTGGTTCCCCTACAACATCCTTTGCCTGACCATCGTCGCGGTGGGTTTGTTTGCGCTGCGCCTGCGCATCGAGGCGGTCGTTATCGTCTCGTCGACCTTGATCGCGGGTGAGATGGGCACGCTGGCAAAGGACCTCGTACAGCGGGCACGCCCAACCGGCACCTTCGTGCAGATGGCCGGCCGTTTGGCCGGCTTCAGCTTTCCATCGGGTCACGTCATCTTCGCCACCGTCCTGTTCGGCACCACGTTCTGGGTGGTCTGGACCGTCTGGAGGAGCTCTTTGCTGCGCAACGCGGCCCTGGTGGTTCTGGCGGCGCTGATCCTGCTGATGGGGATGTCGCGCGTCTACGTGGGTGAGCACTGGCCGACCGACGTGCTGGGCGCGTACTGCCTGGCCGGCCTGTGGGTGGCCGCGACGATCGAGGTGCTCCTGTTGGTCGAGCCCCGCCTCAACGCATGGTGGCAGGGACGGCCACATCGACGGCGGTGGAAGGGGTTGCTGTAGCTGCCGGCTCGGCCGATCGCGGCCCCCTTACGCGTTGTCGATGCTGATCGTCCAGTTGATGCCGAATCTGTCAGCGAGCCATCCCACATCACTGCCCCAGGGCTGCCTGGCCAGCGGCCCCTTGAGCTGGCCGCCTTCGGCGAGACCATTGAAGATCTTGGTCAGCCGGTCTCTATCCGTCCCGCTCAGGCTAATCGCCAGGTTTTCGCCAACCTTGGCGGGGTATTTGGGGTGGCCGTCGGTGGCGATGATGAGCGCCCCGTCGACCTCGAGGCGTGCGTGCGCGATACGATCGTCGGGGCCCGCCGGTTGGGCTGTGCCCTGCTCGGTCAAGGTTTGCAGGTCGAGCTTGCCGCCCAGCACCCTGTGATAGAACTCCATCGCCTCGCGGGCACGACCTTGAAAGTTGACGTAAGGGCTCAATTCGATCTTGCTCATAGGTCTGGATCTTGATCTCCTTGTCACATCCGGTGGGTTCCGATCGTCACTTCTGTTGACGGAACGCGACGAGGAAATGTGACCAAATGGATGAACGTGACTGGCTGGCCGTGCGGTTCGAGGAGAACCCGACCCACCTGAGGGTGGTCGCCTACAGGATGCTGGGCTCGCCGACCGAGGCGGACGACGCCGTGCAGGAGTCCTGGCTGCGGCTCAGCCGCTCCGGCGCAAGCGGTGTCGAGAACCTTGGCGGATGGTTGACGACGGTCGTCGCCGATGCGGGCTGAGCCCACGGTAACCAACGAGCCTGCGCCCATGGCGGAGCCAGGCCGGCCCGCGCCCGAACCGATGAAACATGAGGAGTTCTGGCCTGAGCTCGCCGAGTTCCGGCAACGCTTCGATGAGATCCAGGCCGAGTTCATCGCCGAACCACGCGCCGCGGTCGAGAAGGCCCAGACGCTGATCGAAGAGGCGGTCGACCGCATGATGGACGCGCTCCCCGATCAGCTGCAGCGCATCCACAGCGACGTCGGCGACGACACGGACACCGAGCATCTGCGGGTGGCGATGCTGAGCTATCGAGAGCTGATCGACTCGATGGGGGACCGCCGAGCAGCCTAGGCGTTCTCGGCGGCAGGGCTTAACGGCTACCCCAGCTGCGCGAGGGGCTCACCCGATCGATAGCGATCGTGAAGATTTCGCGCGGGGTCCGGCGTTCATAACTGCTCCCGACATATTTCTGCGCCATGCGGTCGATGAACGCCAGGTTATGGTCGGGCTGGATGTCGATGACTCTCCCGCTGATCGAGATCCAATGCCACGGATTCTTGGCGCTGACGACAGAGACCGACACGTTGTCACGCTCACGAAATGACTTTCCCTTGCGAGATCCCACTGGCGAGCTGACCAGGATGTGGTCGCCGTCCAGGTCCACCCACATCGGGAACGTCACAATCTGGCCCTTGCGATTCAGATAGGAGACGTGGGCCAGGGCAGGTTCTTCGAAGAGATCGCGGAGGTCATCAGGAATCTTGGTCAGTGGGGGCATGGGACTCCTCAACCTTTGTTGGTCGCGCGGACCAGCGTATCACCGCCCTGGACGTGAGGAAGCCCAGATCCGGCAGGCGTCCGCAACCTCCCGGCCCTCAGTCGATGATGCTGAGGACGAGCTGCGCTTGCTGGGTGAGATGACGCGGCGCGATGAAGTGTGTGATCGCGCGCCGCCTTGCCTCGTCGCCGAGGCTGCTTGCCTCAGACCGATCGTCGAGCAGGCGAACGACTTTGTCTCCCAATTCCTCCAGGTCGGTCGGATCATCGACCAGGAGACCGCTCTTGCCATCTTCGATCTGGTCCTGGATACCGCCCACACGGCTCGCGACGACCGGCCGTCCTTTCCACATCGCTTCGGCGACGGTGAGGCCGAAGCCTTCGGCGAGGCTCTTCTGCACGATGATGGCGGCTCGCCGCTGCAGACCGTTGACGATGGCGGCGTTCTCGTCCACGTCGTCCATCGGCAGCTGCGCAATCTGAATCCGTTCGCGAATTCCGGGCTCGAGCTGTTCTCGCTGCGCGATGACATCTCGCAGAACCTCCGGCTGCTCTGGATCGTCGCGCACCGATTGGGCGCCGGGGCCGGCGAGGACCAACCAGCTGTCGGACCGCGGTCCGATGTGCTCAGCGAACGCCTTCATGACCCCGACGGGATCCTTCAGCGCGTCCCAGCGCGAGACCTGCACGACAACTCGAGCACCTTGCGGGAGGCGGCTTCCGCACAATCTCGCCTCGCGTTTGACGCTCAGAGAAGAACCATCCAGCCGCTTGAACGAGGCGCTGCCGCCGGACCCTTCCACGATTCCCGAGGCATGGAGGATGCCCTTCACCGTGTCGTCGCCAAGGTCCTGGTTTTTGACGGAAAAGGGATCGATCGTAGGTGCGATGATGTGCACTCGCGCCGGGTCCAGTCCCTCCCAGACATAGCTCTGGCGAGAGAACACGAGGGCTGAAGCGCGGTCAAGGTATGGGCGCAGCACGTTCCAGGCCGAGCGCGCGACGTCGTTTGGCCTGTCGACTCCGACGTGCGAGCGCCAGATGACATGCGCGCCATGGTCGGTGAGCGGCGGCACGAGGCCTGCGGCCTGGGGATCATGGATGATGACCACGTCGCCGGGCCGAACGACCTCGACGAGCGCCGCCGCGTTGCGGGCCAGCGTCTGCTCATATTCGCGCCGCTCGTCAGGAGAGATCTCGGAACCTTCAGACGGCACCCCATGGAGCAGGGTATGGATTCTTTTGGTAACCGCGAAGAACGCAGGGGAGCCCTCGATGACGAGCCAGCGTTCGTCAACGCCGGCGTCGCGGTCGTAAGGAATCAGGGACGCCAGGAGCTCGGCCACTCCGCCGCCCTGCGCGGTGGAGTTGATGTTCCAGAGGACCCGTCCGCGAAGACCCGCGGCCAGCTTACGCATCGCGCTTTCGAAGTCCCGCCAAGCGTCGTCGTCGAGGAGGGGCCGGAAACGGCTGACGGGCGACGAGTTCAGCTCGATGCTGGCCAGCTTTGCGTTCACCTCAAAAGAACGTCTTGCCCGACGTTCCGACCCGGTCAAATCGGCCGGTAGAGCCAAGTTTTCGTTTGGTAACCTGACGATGGCCCAGGACGGTAACTGTTGGAACTGCGATCGTGGTTCGGCTCCCGGGGGTGGTCCGCTATCGGTGCGCTGTGGTTGTCGCGGAGGCGTCCGGTGAGTCTGTGCTCATGGCCATCGACAACCCACGTCCTATGCGTTGTACTCGCCATGACTCTCGCGGCCTGTGCCTCGAACCAGACTGGCGCGAGCAAGACGCCGGCAACCATCACACTGACCGCGAAGGACAGCGGGGCAACGGTGACTGCGACCGCGGGGGCGAGCATCGTGGTCCGGCTCGGAGCCGTCACGAACTTCAAGTGGTCGATGCCGGACAGCTCGGACGGCGGCGTGGTGGGGAGGACTGGCGGCGCGGTCGGGAGCGATGGCAGCGCCGAGGCGACGTTCGCTGTGATCGGCCCCGGTCAGGCCATGCTTTCCGCGGTCGACAACCCTCGCTGCTTTCCGATCTGCGCGCTGCCGCCTGCCGGCGGTTGGAACGTGACGATCATCGTCAAATAGGCGGCGACTCCTCGCTCAGAGGCCACATGTGTTCGTCCCCTTCACCGAGTTGGGCTGGCCGTCGTTGGTGGCCGGCGGAACGTTGTTGGAGCAGATCAGCTGCCCGTTGATCGTGTTCCCTTCGATCTCGGCCCGGGAGTCCTCCGCAAACAGACCTGTCCCTCGCGTGCCTGAGACGGTCAGGCTGGACAGGTGGTTGTGCGCGACCTCGACATCGGCCAGGTTCCCGATGAGACGGACCAGGCCGGCGATCGTGTTGCCGGCGCAGGCGTCGTCGCCCGGATCACCGATGAGGACAAAGCCGGTGCTGCTCTGGACGGTCACCGACCCCTGCACAACGCTGCCGCACAGGCTGAACGCCGAGGCAGCCGTCGCCGATATACCTCCATTCAGCGTCGAGCTGGTGATGGAGACCGCCGCGCCGGGCTGGATGGTCAATCTCCCGTCAATGGTCGCGCCCTGGATGCACCATGACCCTGGGCCCAGAGCGAGGTGGCCGTTGTGCTTGCCGCTGATCGTCGTGGTGCAGCCGACGGTCTGGACCAGCGACCCTGAGCTTCCGATGAAGTTCGAGTCCCCTCCGTAGGTGGCGGTGATGTGGTGCGTTCCGGGTGTCAGCGATGAAGTCGCGAAGCTCGCTGTTCCGGCCAGGGTGAGCGGTGCGCTCGTGACCGGGTTGCCGTCAACGGTGAACGCGACGGTGCCCGAAGGTCCCGTCGGAGGAGACACGCTGGGCGGCACCGGGCTGACGGTCGCGGTGAACGTGACCGACTGGCCGAAGGTGGACGGGTTGTGCGACGAGCTGAGTACTGTGCTGGTGCCCGCCTTGTCGACCACCTGTGCCAGCGGCGGCGAGGTGCTGGCCCCGAACGAGCCATCTCCGGGGTAGACACGGCGATCCCGGTCGCGCTGTTGACCGGTGAGGTGGCGACCAGGGTTGCGCCATCAAAAAATTGCACCGACCCTGTCTCACCGCAGCATGGCGTAATCGTGGCCGTGAGGGTGATCGGCTGTCCGAAAACGGAAGGATTGGTGCTCGAGCTGAGCGCGGTGCTGGTCGGGATGATGGAGGAGAAGGTCCCGATGCGGCCCCACTGATTCTCCGCACCCCCGCTGATCTCGGTCCAGGTGGCCAGGATCGCGGCCGTGCCGTGGACGGGGTTGACGCTCATCGCCTCGTAGTCGCCCATGAATCCGGTCGGCGCATAAGTGATGTCGCTGAGCTGGAACGGTGCCGACCACGTTGCTCCCTTGTCTGACGACGCGACGTAGAAATGCGCTTCGGTCCCGTTGTTTCCGACGCCACCACTAAAGGTCAGGTGGACCATGTGGTCGGCCGAGACCTGCACCCACGGGTAGTACTGGAACAGGTTTGGATCCGGGTTGTTGAAAGGGATCACTGGTGCCGACCATGTGGCGCCGTTGTCATCGCTTCGCGAAAGGAACACGGCGGCCGAGGCGGGGGTGTTCGCCGTCCTGTACTGAACCCAGACCGCATACAGGGATCCGTCGACCGGGTCCGCGGTGATGTTCGGAGCGTCACTCCAGCGAAAACCACCAGGGGATACCGAGTTGAACGGAACGCTTTGATTCAGCGGCACCTCGACGATCGTCGTCAATGGTCCGAAGGTGGCGCCTCCGTCGGTGGACCGAGCTGCCATCACCTTGTTGGTCGTGCTGATCTGGCCTGAAAGAGCTCCCCTGTGCCATGCCTCGACCACAGCACCGCTTGGCTGAATCGCCAGGGAGGGATACTCGTTGTGATTGAGGCCAGAGTTCAACTCCGTAGTGTCGACCAGCGAGAAAAAGGCAGTCCACGTCGACCCGCCGTCCGTCGAGGACTGCAGGCTTACGCCGTCAAAAGTACCGAGCCCGCCGGGGTCAAGGACTGCCTCGGTGATGTAAACGCGTCCGTAGAACGGGCTGCTCGGATTCTGGTCGGTCCAGAGGTACTCGCGGTCCTGGAACATGTTCGGGAACCCGACGTTGCTGGGCAGCGCCGACCATGTCACCCCACCGTCTGTCGAGTGGCTGAGCGTGAACTGAGGTCCGGTCGCGACATCGCAGATGCTCGCGTTGAGGGCCGACATGCCGCCGTTGACATTGGCGTTGAGCCATGTCTGCACGCCGTCACCATCGGATGCACAGTTCGGCGCCGAAGTGTTGCTCCAGGCCGTCCCGCCGTTGGCGGTGTTGTTGACCTGAGAATGGACCGGACTCGGCTCATAGCTGTTGCCGCCGCTCAGCGCCAGCTGATCGTTCGTCGGATGCATCGCAGCCGCCGGTTCATTGGCGCCGAAGGTCTGCGTCGTCCGGTGCGACATGTTCGTAGCCGGGCCCCATGTCACCGGGGGAGGGTCGGGCACCGCCGTGTTTTGGCGAGCAACGAAACTGGTCAAGATCGGCCCGGTGGGAGGGTGCACGAAACCCAGGTTCACCAGGCTCGACATCGAGAGCGCCTTCCTTCCGGGAGGCAGCTGGTCGTAACCGTCGTTGAATTCCTGCTGGAGCCGTCCCTGAGAAAGGTTTGACACTTCCTGATGCACAGCTCGTTGCGAACTGCCTGCGGCGGGCACCGCATAGGCGGCTCCGACAGCACCCAGCACTACGAGAAGCGATAACACCTTGCTGATACAGCGGGCCAGAAAACGACTTGCCATCGTCAACTCCCACGCAGACCGCACTTTCCGGGTTCCCCTTGAGTTAAGTCAGGATGGATGAAGATGTCAAGTAAAGAATTGCTGAGCGTGAGGGGGCCATGTCGTGAGCGCTCGCAGGCTTCAGCTTGACGGCTCGCCCCGAGCTTCCCCGATCCGCGACCACGCCACGTGATTTTTCCGCAGTAGCTGACGCAGCATCTTCCGATACCGTGAGGGTCTTCATGACCGACACAGGCGCAACGGTTCCGCGGAAAAAACGGAGGTCGAGGCTGTTCAGAGCAGTCGCAGCCATCCTCGTGTTGCTGCTCGCCTGGCTCGTCAGCTATGCGATATGGACCGTGTATGAGAACACGTTGACGGCGGCCGCGGTAGAGCAGGGCGCGGCGATGAACATGAGCCCTTCGCCGCGGGGTGAGCTTTCCGGGACCGCAGCTCGGGCGCTGAAGGCCTACGGCGGTGAGGGGGTCTGGAAGGCGGCCACGTCGATCGAGAGCACTGTGACGGTGGGAGGGCTCCTGTTCCAACTGAAAGGCATCAACATCCCGCCTCACGCAAGCATCACCGTTGATGTTCAACGTCCCCGCACCGTCATCGATCCCGTTGACGAATCCGGTGACGTCGGCGTTCTCGACGGTTTCAGCGTGATGATCGTGGCGCCGGGTGGCAGGATCCTCGAGCAGCGCACCGACGCACGGGAGCATCTCCAGAATGCCAGCGTCACCTCGAAGTGGGACCGCCTGAATCTCGTGTACTTCTTGGGCTATGCCTTTTGGGGCTACTACACCCTCCCGTACGAACTGATCAGAACAGACATCGAATGGACGGAGCTCCGTGACGGCGTGCTGCAAGCCGACTATGGAACCAATCTGCCCGTCCACAGCCGCATCCAACGATTCTGGTTCGACATCAAGACCGGGCTCCTCAGGCGCAATGACTACACCCCTGTTGCAGCCACCCCCGACGCCAGAGTCGCGAACGTCGTCTTTGAGCATGGGGTGTCAAGCGGCATCCCGTACACCTCAAAACGGCGTGTGAAGCTGTCGCCGGTCCAGTACGGTTGGGTTCTCCCTGTCCCTGACTTCATCACCATCGATGTGGAAAGGTGGCGGTTGAGGTGAGTCGGTGAAGCTTGGCGACATCGACGTGGCGCGGATCGGCTTAGGAACGAACCGGCTCACGAAGACGCGGGACAACGTCGCGTTCGTCAAAGCGGCGGTCGCCGCTGGTGTGCAGATGATCGACACCGCCCACTTATACACAGGCGGACAAAGTGAAGAGACGATTGCTGAGGCTCTCTCACCGTTCCCCGAAGGTTGCATCGTGGCAACCAAGGGTGGGTTCGGTGGCCCTGGACGCGGCCGCCCAGAGGTCCTGCGCGCCGAGCTAGAACAGAGCCTTAGACAATTGAGGACCGACAACATCTTTCTCTATTACCTGCACCGGGTGGATCCGGAGACTCCGATCGAGGAAAGCCTCGAAACGATCAAGGAGTACAGCGACCAGGGCAAGATTCGCCACGTCGGCATCTCCGAGGTCGCGATCGACCAGATCGAGCGTGCCCGGCGGGTTGTGCCCATCGCTGCGGTCCAGAACCACTACAACCTTTCGGAGCGCAAGTACGAGGGAATCGTCGACTACTGTGCCGGCGAGGGCATTGTCTTCGTGCCGTTCTTTCCCTTGCGCGGGGGCGGTGGCCCTGTGCTGGCCGAGATCGCCGAGCGCCACGGGGCGACAACGCAACAGATCACCCTTGCGTGGCTCCTTCGCCGCTCGCCCGCGATGCTGCCGATTCCCGGCACGCTCTCGCTCGACCACTTGAAGCAGAACCTGGCGGCTTTGAATATCGAGCTCACCGCCGCGGAGTTCGAAGCGATCCGCTAGGGCAGCCACATCAGCGCATTTCGGCAGCTTCGACGATTGCGCCCAGGACCCGGCCGATCCGTTCGGGGCCTTCACCGGGTCGGGCTGGCCGGCGTCAAGCCAGGCGATAACCGCGTCGACGGCCACGGTCGGCGCGAGCTGCGCAGCCCAATCAGCCCAGGAGCGAGACCGGATCTGCCTGGCCAGCTGGCGCCGCGCAATCGCCACCGAGCCGGCGCGGAGCCGATCCAGCTCCGCCCAGAATTCGGGCTCCCTGGCTGCATGGAGAAACAGGAGCCGGAAGCCGTCGGGGTCCTCGACGGCCGCACGCACCAGCGCCTCGACGCTTTCCCATGTGAACTCGCCCTCCCCGACGCTGTTCGCCAGGTGTGTCATGGATCGCGCCAGAACCGCCCGGTACAGGTCGGCCTTGGAGTCGAAGTGGCGATAGAGGAGGACCTTGCTGATGCCTGCTTCCAAGGCAATGTCGTCGAGGTTCGTTGCCTCGAACCCGTTGCGGGCGAAGGCACGAGTCGCCGCCGCAAGCAACTGGTCTCGCCGATCCGAGCGGTGCAATCGCCGCCCCGAGATCACGCGCGATATTGCTCCGCCACCCTGCGATAAATTGAGAGCGAGATGAGCAGAACCACGAGGGTCTCCTCGGTCTTGCATGTGAACGGCATCGAACTCGTCCTGTTACCGCAACCGGCGGTTGCGCTTACGTGGTAATATGCGCAACCAGTCGTTGCGCGTTGGTTTTTTGGAGGATGGAGATGCACCACCAAGTCGTTTCGCATGAAGAGTGGGTCGCCGCCCGAAAGAAGCACCTGGCCGAAGAGAAGGAGTTCACCCGGCAGCGCGACCGTCTCAGCCAGGCGCGGCGTGACCTGCCGTGGGAGGTGGTCGAAACGGATTACGTCTTCGAGGGAGAGGGCGGCCGAGCAACGCTTACCGACCTCTTCGACGGCCGCGGCCAGCTGGTCATCTACCACGCAATGTTCAACCCCGACACCGCCGGCCCCAACACGACGTGGACCAAGGAGGCCCCCTGCTTCGTCTGCTCCTACTGGATGGACAACTTCGATCGCGTCGTCGTGCACCTCAACCACCGCGATGTGACCATGGCCGCCGTGGCTCGCGCTCCATATTCGAAGTTCGCGGCCTACAAGAAGCGCATGGGCTGGGGCCTCCCGGTTTACTCGTCGGCCCCCTCGGACTTCAACTTCGATTACCACGTTTCGTTCACCCCTGAACAGCTCGCGGCGGGCCAAGCCGAGTACAACTACCGCGTCGATCCAATTTCGATCGGATCCGAGGCGCCGGGACTCAGCGTGTTCGCGCGCGAGGACGGGAAGATCTACCACACGTACTCGGCGTACGCGCGCGGGCTCGACATGCTCAACGTCGCGTACCACTACCTGGACATCGTGCCCAAGGGCCGCGACGAGGCCGGCGTGGGCGCGATGTGGATCCACCGCCGCGACGAGTACCCGGACTGACCGGGCATGGGCATGGGCATGGGCATGGAGACACTTCCATCTTTCACCTTCATGTGGTTTGCGATGACCGCTGCGATGATGACGCCGTCGAGCCTGCCCTTCGTCGTGTCGTTCGCCCGGCGGTCGCCTCGCTGGCCGCTTGCCACGGCGGTCCTGGTCGCCGCATATCTGCTCGTCTGGAGCGGCTTCGGGATCGCCGTCTACTTCGCGTCGATGACGATCCCGATTTCGATTCCCGCCGCCACCGCCGCGGCACTGGCGATTGCGTTCGTCGGGCTGTACGCCCTCACGCCAGTGATGCGCCTCGGCCGGCGCCGGTGCGTCGAGATGTGTCGCCGCAGGGAGCGCATTGATGGTTTGGGCGTTCGAGCCGCAATCGTCGAAGGGTTCACCTATGGCGTTGGCTGCGTCGCGTGCAGCGCCGGCGTGATGATGGCGGTGGTCGTTCTGGGGATGTCGAACCTCGTCTGGATCGCGGCCGGATCCGCGATGGTCCTCCTGTACAAGCTGGCCGGCCGTTCGACGCGACGAATCGAGCCCGTTGCGTCCGTGGTGTGCGTCGTGGCCGCCGCCTGGCTGCTCATCGGGGGCGTGAGTTTGTGACCGACCGGATCACGGCGCAGCAGTTCCACGAGTCCGAGGGAGTCGAGGACTGGCGCGTGCTGGGCGAAGGAGCCTGCGCCTTCTTCCGAACGGGGTCGTTCGGGGCGGGCGCCAGGCTCGTGGCTGCGATCAGCGAGTTGGCCGGCCTCGACGATCACCACCCCGACGTGGACGTGCGGCACGACGGCGTGACGGTGCGTTTGATCACGGTCACCGAGGACTACTACGGGATGAGCCGGCGGGACGTGGAGCTGGCCCGACGGATCTCCGCGGTGGCGCTGGAACAGGGCGTGCCCGCCGAACCGTCCGCGGTCCAGACCCTGCTCGTCATCCCCGGGGCGCCGGTCACCGCCGAGGTGATGCCGTTCTGGCGGGCCGTGCTCGGGTACGAGCCTCGCGCCGACAGCCCCGACGAGGACCTCGTCGATGCGCGCAGTCGCGGGCCGTCGTTCTGGTTCGAGCGGATGGACGAGCCGCGTCCTGGCGGCGGCGGCGCGATCCACGTCGCCATCTGGGTGCCTTACGAACAGGCCGAGGCTCGCATTGCGGCGGCGCTCGCCGCCGGCGGCCGCATGGTGCGCGACCAGTTCGCGCCCGCGTGGTGGACGCTGGCCGACGCGGCGGGGAACGAGGCCGATATCGCCACGACGATGGGCCGCGCCTGACGGCGGAAGGCTTGGAAGATCCTGATGGCGTAGCGTTGCACCGTGAGCCGGGAAGTCGAGGACTTGAACCGGCGCCTGCTGCGCGCCCGCGACGCCATGGACCGCTGCTACGCCAAGCCGCTCGACGTCCGCGCTGTGGCCGCAGTGGCCCATCTCTCCCGTGCGCACTTCATCCGCAGCTTCCGCGCCACCTTCGGGGAGACGCCGCACCGTTACCTGCAGCGGCGCCGGGTGGAGCGCTCGATGTTCCTGCTGCGCGAGACCTCCCGGAGCGTCACCGACATCTGCTTCGACGTTGGCTTCACCAGCTCCGGGACGTTCAGCCGCACGTTCCGGGAAATCGTCGGCGAGACGCCGTCGGACTACCGCGTGGGGCATGAGCCGATGCTGCCGCCCACCTGCTACCAGATGGCGGCCACCCGGCCGGTGGCGGCTGGGCGAGGCGATCGAGCACTTTTGGAATAGCGGCCGCGGCGGCGGCTCCATAGCATCAGGGTCGCCCCATCAATCTCGCAGAGGAGAAGACAGGCGAATGATCACCAAGTTGAACGTCACTTCCATCATCGTCCTCGACAAGGACGAGGCCCTCGACTTCTACGTCAACAAGCTAGGGCTGGAGCAAGGCCAGGACATCAAGCAAGGTTCCTATCGCTGGCTGACGGTGCGCGTCCCAGGTGACCCGGGCACCGAGGTCTCGCTGGAGACGCCAGGCCCGCCGGTGCATGACGAAGCCACCGCCGCGCAGCTTCGGGAGCTGGTCACCAAGGGCGCCCTGGGGGGCCTCGTCTTCCAGTCCGACGACGTCAAAAGTCTGTACAAGACCCTCAAGGACCGCGGCGTCACCGACTTCACCCAGGAGCCCACCGACCGCTTTTACGGTATCGACATGGGCATCCGCGACCCCTTCGGCAACGCCATCCGGATCCTCCAACCGAAGAAAGTCGCACCCGCGGCGAAGGCCTGACGATGGCTGTGAGGAAACCTGCAAAGAGGGGCACGCAGAAGTCCGCGAAGGGCACCCGTGCGACCCGCAAGAAGGTCGCGGAATTCACGGACGAGGAAAAAGGCGCGATGAGGGAGCGCGTCAAAGAGCTGCAGGCGGCCGCGGGCAAGGCGGACGGAGAACGCGCCGTGCTCGAGAAGATCGCCACCATGCCGGCAGCGGATCGCGTCCTGGCCGACCAGCTCCATGCGATCGTCAAAGTCAGCGCGCCGGCCCTCTCGCCGAAACTCTGGTACGGGATGCCCGCGTATGCCAGGGACGGCAAGGTCGTGTGCTTTTTCCAGGCCGCCCAGAAGTTCAAGACGAGGTACGCGACGTTCGGCTTCAGCGACGAGGCGAACCTCGACGAAGGAGCCCTGTGGCCGGTCACCTTCGCGCTGAAGAAGTTGACTGCCGCCGACGAGGCAAGGATCGGCGCGCTCGTGAAAAAAGCGGTGAGCTGAGCCGGCGCAAGACCAGCGCGAGACCGGTCAGATCCGGCCGACATCGCGCCGCCGGAGTCCGACCAGCCCGGCCAACGTGAAGCCGATGGCGATGGCGGAGATCACGACCAGCGGCATTACCGTCAGGCTCGCAGCTGGCAGCTGAGGAACGCGTTCGAAAGGCGAGAGGTTCTGGAGCCAACCCGGAAGATGAAGGACGGCACCGAGAAATCCCACGACGACGCAGGCGGCGAGGATGGCCCAGGACGCGCCCACCCAGCGCGGCAAGAGCCCGACGAGTGCGATGGTCAGTCCGACCATCAGCCACATGGGCGGCGCGTAGACGAGGGCGGCGGCGACCAGTTTGGGAACGCTGTTCATATCACCGCCGGCGAGGCCATAGGTCAGGCCGGTTGCGAGACCCGCGACGCCGAGCAAGATGACACTTCCTGCGAGAGCCACGGTCAGGTGACTTGCTGCCCACTTCCAGCGCGAGACCGGCGTCGCTAACACCGACTCCGCCCGCATCGATGTCTCCTCACTTCGCAGCCGGAGGGCCGACTGGATGGCGAAGCCGGTGGCGAGGAGCGCCATCAGACGAAAGGACGCGGCGAAGTACGAGTCCGTGAGGTTCGCGCCCCCGGCACCGGCAAACATTTCCGCAAGCGCCTTGTTCTGACCGATGAAGGCGTCGACTGTCGGGCCGATCCAGCCGTAGGCGACAGCGATGACAAGGAGGCCGACGCCCCATCCGAGCAGGGCGCCACGCTGCAGACGGAAGGCCAGCCCAAACGGGTGACCGAGGCTGGACGAGGCTGCGGGCCTTCCCGGCCGGGAGGCGACGAGCCCTCCGCCAAGGTCGCGCCGGGCGGCCACGGCAATGGAAGCGCATAGCACGACTGCTGTGGCAGCCAGCAAGAAAAGGAAGGGCCACCACCGCTCACCCGCAAACGGCCGCGCCTTCTGGGCCAGTCCGATCGGGGAGAACCACGAGACGGTTCCGTCGCCGATATCGCCGGCTGCGCGCACCACGAACGCCGCCCCGAGCACCACCCCCGCGGCGCCGTACACGACACGGGTGTTCTCGGTGATCTGGGCCGCCAGAAGCGCAACGCCGCCAAAGAAGAGACCAATCAGGATGAACGAGACTCCAAACACCAGTGACCCCTCGGCTGGGAGGCCCTGTGCGGAGAGGACGACGGTTGTCAGCACGCCCACGGCGATGCTCATTGCGGCCACCGTGAGCGACGCCGCCGTGGTGGGTGCGTGGCTCCCGACCGGAAGGGACCGCACAAGCTCGAGACGGCCCGCCTCCTCTTCGCCCCGCGTCAGCCGACCGACCATGAACAGGCTCATGAGGGCCACCAGCACCATGCCCGCGGCGCCGAACTGGAATGCCACCTGTCCGCCGACGGTGTTCAGACCCTGGGCGGGGCCGTTGAACGCGATGGCTGCGGCGTTGTGTTGAGTGGCGGCTGCCGTTTGGTCGAGTGCGGCCTGAGTCGGGAACAGACCCTTCATGCCGCCTGCGGTGAGCGCGGCCAACACAACGATTGAGCCGATCCAGATGAGGATCCGGATGCGATCGCGACGCACGATGAAGCGGGTCAGCTGGAGGGTTCCGGTGAGCGCGGTCACAGTTCCGGGTTGGGGCTGCTGCCGACACGCTCGGGTTCCTTCGCGAGCTCGTCGCCATAATGCCGCAAGAACAGCTCTTCGAGCGTGGGCGGATGGCTGACCAGGCTGCGGACTCCAAGCTCGCCCAGCCGGCGCACGGCAGCGTCGAGGTGATCGGTATCCACGTCGAACCGGACATGGTTGCCGTCGACCTCGAAGCCATGGACACCGGCAAGGTTCGCGAGGCCCCCTGCGGGACCGACGGTCTCAGCGGTGATAGACGTGCGGGTGAGGTGCCGTAATTCGTCGAGCGTGCCGCTTTCAACCGTCCGCCCCTGCCGGATGATGCTCAGCCGGTCGCACAGCGCCTCGACCTCGGCCAGGATGTGGCTGGAAAGCAACACTGTTCGTCCCTCGGTTTTCACCTCGCGAACGCAGTCCTGGAATACAGACTCCATCAAGGGATCGAGTCCCGACGTCGGCTCGTCGAGGAGGAGCAGCTCGGCGTCAGATGCCAGGGCCGCCACCAATCCCACTTTCTGCCGGTTCCCTTTCGAGTAGGAGCCGGTCTTCTTGGTCGGGTCGAGCTGAAAACGTTCGAGGAGCTGGTCGCGGCGCCGCGGATCGAGGTCACCCCGCAGCCGGCCGAACAGATCGATCACCTCGCCACCGGTCAGGTTTGGCCACAAGCTGACCTCACCGGGCACGTACGCCAGCCGGCGATGCAGCTCGACCGCGTCGCGCCAGGGATCGCCCCCCAGCAACTCGACCTCGCCGGCGTTGGCTCGCAGCAGCCCGAGCAGCACACGGATGGTCGTGGTCTTGCCTGAGCCGTTGGGCCCTAGAAAGCCGTGAACCTCGCCGGCCTCGACCGACAAGTCGAGACCGTCGAGAGCGCGTGTCGATCCGAAGGTCTTGACAAGGCGTGAGATGGAGATCGCGGGCTGCACGCGCCCCATCATTGCACCAGCCCCCGGCGGGTCACGGGGCAGCGGCACGCCTGATTCATCGACGCCGGCCGGGAAGGAGTCGGGCCGGCAAACAGTTCACCTTCCCGAGCCGGATGCAGCACCCACGCGGAGGTCCGATATGAGCGGCGGCGAGGTCAAGGCGATGGTGCCCGAGGATGTGACCCGGTTGGTGGTCGAGCTCCTCAATCGCGGCGATGCGGCCGGCGTCGCCGCACTCTACGAGCGCGATGCTGTCTTTGCTTACCCGGCCGATCGCCCAACCAGAGGGCGAGAGGCAATCCATGCCATATACCAGCACATGGTCGACGCTGGGGTGAAATTCAGCAGCGAGACTCCGCTGCCCATAGTCGTCTTCGGGGACCTGGCGCTGACCTCCACCTGGTCGGCCGACAACAAGGGTGTCCGGGTACAGGTGCTGCGCCGCCAGCCCGACGGTTCGTGGCTGCGGATCATCGATCGTCCCGAAGTTCCGCCGGCATAGCGTTCGTTTGCACGCTCGTTCCCTTCACCGCGTCGGCTTCGCGTGTTCACAGGATCAGAAATCTCCCCATGCGCCGGCCTTCCGATAGCCGGCAAACATCGCGATCGCGATCACAAACTGGACGGATCCGATCACACCCTGCAGCGCCTCGTACCAGGTGGGACCGCTGGCCGGGATCATCCCGGCAAGCTGCAGTCCGGAGGCTGGAAGGCGCAACACGCCAAAGAAGAAAGCGACCAGGACCAGCCAGAAAGTCCACTGCCAGCGACGGAAGACCCCGACGACGAGAAAAGCGATGAGCGCCGAGAGCGCAATCAGAAACAACGCCGCGATCGCGATGCTGTCGCTGCCGATCTTGCGCAGGGTAAACGTATAGACGTCGGGGGAGAGGACCAGAATCGCGACGAGTGCGATCCAGACAAGCACAAAGAATCCGACCACCAGCAGCTGGATGCGATTGAGGATGGTAGAGAAACCTAACCAGAACGTGCGACTTAGGGAGGCTGGTGATGCCTCAGATGCTCACGAGCGCGGCGACCACAGCCGCTACGACGATGCTTTTGCCAGCTAGCGGCCCATCAGCCAGGGCGACGCCTCCCTTGACCCGCGAAGCTCACCGCGTCAGCTGTCCTTGTTGAGGAGGTCGCGCAGTTTGCGGGCGAAGGCTTCGGGTTGGCCGGGGTATCCGGACTCGCCGCCCATGAAGCCGCCGTGATGGCTGGGGAACACCGTCGGCTGCTGACCAAGTAGTTCGGCGGCGACCTCCGAGGTGCGTCCAGTGACTGTGCCCGCGGACTCCTCGCCCACGGCGATCACGATGCGTGTCGGCGCCGCGGTCAGCGCGTCGAAATCGGGGCGATATTTGGTGACCGCCCAGGATCGGTCCGAGAGCAGCGGGTCGTCACGCGAGCCGTCGTCATCGATCGTCATCCCGAACTGGGCAGGATCCGGAGCCGGCCGGGCGAGGTAGTCGTCAGTGAACTCCCCCGGCCACGACGTCATCGCGATGAAGGCTGCCATCCCGGCGCTCGACCCCTTGGCCTCGTACGCGTCCCGAACTCCGGCCTGGGCGCTCTCGGCAGCCTGCGCATCTGGAAGCAATGCAAGGAGGGGCGGCTCATGTGCCACCAGACAGGTCACGTCGTTGGGGTATGCCACCACCAGCGCGAGGGCGGTCACAGCGCCGCCACTGCTCGCGAACAT
>Ga0137378_10000208_pt1 | contig 40213 bp, 28 predicted proteins | sample SagtaG_21_FD_104813 | JGI IMG/M metagenome (GOLD analysis project Ga0137378, IMG submission 104813) | Vadose zone soil microbial communities from Sagehorn Ranch, Mendocino, California, USA - Sage2_L_60_16 metaG | ecosystem: Environmental > Terrestrial > Soil > Vadose zone | place: USA... | reverse complement strand
CCTCTGCCGCGATTGGCAAACAGGAAATTGGGCACGGTGTCGTTGGTGACGTACAAGTCCATGCGGCCGTCGTTGCTGAGGTCGGCGGCTACGACTCCCCAAGCCTTTGCCAAGGATTGTGCAATTCCGGATTCTTTGCTCACATCCGTGAAAGTGCCGTCGCCATTGTTGTGAAAGAGCCAACAGGGCATGGGGTCGTAGATAGTTGGAATGCAATAAACGCGTTCACCGGTCAGGCTGTCGCCACAAAATTTGAGTTTGTTCTTGCTGTAGTCCACAAAATGGCAGACGAATAAATCCAAACGCCCGTCATGGTCATAGTCAAACCAAACCGCACTGGTCGCCCATCCCGGAGCGGCCACGCCGGCCTTTGCGGTCACGTCAGTGAACGTGCCGTCTCGGTTGTTGTGGTAGAGAATGCTGTGGGGGTACTGAGTAACGTAAAGGTCCGGAAACCCGTCGCCATCGTAGTCGCCGACCGCAACTCCCATCCCGTAGGCAGTGCCGGGCACGCCCGCTTTTTGCGTGACGTCCGTAAACGTGCCATCACGATTGTTGTGATAGAGCGCATTGCTAAGCGCCTTAGGAGGATCGTAGAAATCGCACGGGCCGCTATTGACAAGATAAATGTCCATCCATCCATCGTTGTCGTAGTCTAGAGACGCGCAGCCAGCGCCGACGGTTTCAGGCAAATGCGCCAGCGGCGAGCGCCCATTAACGTGTGTCCAGGAAATGCCACTGGCGGAAGGTGGGATTTCTTGAAATGCAGGGATTGAACTCTCCGCGGCAGGGGCCGCCCAGGATTTTAGCAAGACCAGTCGCGAGAGCGCGCCAGCGGCACCGCTGCCGGCCAGCACCTGAAGGAAGTGGCGTCGGGAGATCAAGTCCCACCAACCGCTTCGCTCTCTCGACGCCACCTAACCTCCGCCTTTCAGTGCTGATCGGGACGCGGATTTTTCGCTTCGGCTTCACGCTGCAGTGCCATCTCGCGCTCCGCTTCGCTCTTACGTCCCGTGCGGGCGTATGCAGTTGCCAGTTGATAGTGGCCAGCGGAATCGCCAGGCTGCATTTTCACGTAACTCTCGAGCGGCGTGATCGCGTCGGAGAATTTCCCAGCGGAATTCAGCGACATCCCCAGCGCAAGGTAAGCTTCCACGAATCCTTGGTCGAGTTTCGACGCTCGCGAAAAATGTGCGGCGGCCTCAGCCCACTCGCCGGTTTGGCGTGCGGTTTCGCCGAGCATGAATTCCGCCGAAGCGTTGCTGGGGTCCGTCTTAAGCTCTTGTTCGAATTCCTTTTTGGCGTTGTCCGGTTCGGGCGGAGTCTTCGCAAGCAAGACGCGGCCTAATCGGTAATGAATACCCGGAGCATGCGGATCCTGCTGAAGGATCTTCTGATATTGCGCAGTGGCTTTGTCCCAATTGCCCTGGGATTCAAAGGCTTCGGCTTCAAGTTGTTCAGCTTGCGCGGAATTCGGTGCCACGGCTGCCAGTTCCTGCGAAGCGCGGGAGGCGAGCTCGGAATAAAAGTGGGTCGTGGTGTAGAGCACCTCAGGATCGCGGGGGAACTCGCGGTTGAGCAGCAGCAAGGCTTCGACTGCAGTTTCGGTTTGGTCCAGGCTCATGGCGCATCGCGCCGTCGCCATCGCGGCCCCATACTGAAGCTGTTTGTCCGAAATATGTGTGGCTCGTTTCAAAATCGGCAGCGCTTCGCGGCAACGCCCGTTCTGAGCAAGTGCAACACCGCGTTTGGCGGAACTCAGAACGTCTGGAGTGGGCCGCTGGGCAACCGAAGACCCGAGCATTAGAGGCGCGAGCAAGACCAAACGAACGTGAATCAGACTAAACATGGACATAACAGATCGAAGCGCTCGCGAAGTATATCGCGGGTCACCAAACGTCTCAGATGATCCGACTCGGCGCGAACTAGCACCAATTTGCACGAAGGTTCCCGAAGTATTAGTGTATACAATATCCATCGCATTGCGAGGCGAATCGTCCATGCTTTAGAGCAGGAGGAAGCTTGTCATCATTATTTCCTGAAATCTCTCGTCGGCATTTCCTGACAACCGCCGCAGCAGCAGCTGGCGCCACGCTCATTCCTGGAAAATTGTTGGCGCAAGATCCAGTGGTTGACATTCCCAGGGACGGCAAAGTTGGCCGCGAAACAATTGCCTGGAAAGCGCGCCCATTTCCTATGAAGCAAGTGCGACTGGGCGAAGGCCCTTGCAAAGCCGCTATGGAAGCAGACCGCCAATATCTGCACTCGCTTCCTCCGGATCGGCTGTTGCATACCTTCCGAATCAATGCCGGAGTGCAGTCTTCGGCGCAGCCGCTCGGGGGATGGGAAGCCCCTGACTGCGAACTACGCGGCCACTTCGCCGGAGGCCATTATCTTTCTGCGGTGGCGTTGATGTATGCCAGCACCGGCGACGAAGACTTGAAGAAGAATGGCGACCTGGTGGTCGCCGAACTCGCCAAATGTCAGAACGTTCTAAAAGAAGGTGGTTACTTGAGCGCCTTCCCGGTTGAGTTCTTCGACCGTCTGCGTAACCGCGAGCACGTCTGGGCGCCCTTTTATACCATTCACAAGATTATTGCCGGCAACCTCGACATGTATCTGTACACCGGGAACGAGCACGCGCTCGAGGTCGCGGAAAAGATGGCCGGATGGGTCGCGGGATATTCTGGGCCGCTGAGTTACGACCACATGCAACGTATCCTTGGCACTGAGTACGGTGGGATGGGCGAAGTGCTCGCGAACCTTTATGCCGTCACTGGCAAGGAATACTACGCTCACGTTGCCCAACGCTTCGACAAGAAATGGTTCTTTGATCCTCTGGCCGCTCACCGCGATGAACTTAAGGGACTGCACGTGAACACGCACATCCCTCAGGTGATTGCCGCCGCACGGCTGTACGAACTGACCGGCGATCACCGCTATCGCGATATCGCTGAGTATTTCTGGGACGAAGTAGTGAGCGAGCGTTCCTATTGCACTGGCGGCACCAGCAATCACGAATCGTGGAACACTGATCCGGGCGTACTGGCTGCCGAACTGAGCACAAACACAACCGAAGACTGCTGCGCTTATAACATGATGAAGCTCACGCGCCACTTGTTCGGTTGGTCACCCGACGCGCGATTGATGGACTATTATGAGCGCCTGATGTTCAACCATCGTCTGGGCACCATCAATCCCGAAGACGGCACCATGATGTATTACCTGCCGCTGGCTTCGGGTTATTGGAAAACTTTCGGCAAGCCCTATGATTCGCTCTGGTGCTGCACCGGAACCGGATCGGAAGAGTACGCAAAACTCACCGACTCCATTTACTTCCACGATGACGACTCGCTCTACGTAAACCTCTACGTGGATTCCAGCCTAGAGTGGCCGGAACGAGGCTTGCGAGTCAAACAAGAAACCCGCTTCCCCGAGCAGCAAGGGACCACCGTCACCATCACTGCGAAAAATCCGACTCAGATGGAGATTAACCTGCGTATTCCTTATTGGGCGCAAGGGGGCAGCGTAAAAATCAATGGCGCGATGCTGCCGGCGTTTGCCAGTCCGAGCAGTTATCTCAGCTTGAACCGCGTCTGGAAATCCGGCGACAAAATCGAACTTAGTTTACCCATGGGCCTGCACATTGACAGCATGCCGGATGACGAAGGCGTTCAAAGCGTCATGTATGGGCCGCTGGTGTTGGCGGGCCGCTTCGACGCTGTGTCGAAGGAGATGCTCTACGGCGACTATGAGCCCAAGGCCAGTGACCAGTACAAAGTTCCAGACATTGTTGCTGATGCGAACAGGCCAACCGCATGGATCGAGCCCGATGGAAAACTGCCGCTCACATTTCGCGCGGTAGGACAATCGCAGGCAATCACGATGGTCCCCCTCTATCAGGTCATTCACGAGCGATACGCGGTCTATTGGAAGGTGAACACCAAAACCACATAAGCTCTGACCGACATGGATTGGACGTGTCGCACATCAAGGGCACCGCGAGGCGTGACCGAGCGGGCCTGCCTTACGGAGAACAATAGGTCTCATGATATCCGGCTCCGCTTTATCAAGCTTTGTCTTTGTCGCCCTGCTTGTAGTGTTGCCGAAATCTGTTTTCGCGGAAGTGCGCTCGGCCGCCGCCGATCCTGCAACCGTTGAAGCTCGCCGCCAGCAACTGTTTGCGCTCTTCGATGAACAGTGGCAATACGAAATGCGCGTCCATCCCGAGTGGGCGACCTCGCTCGGCGATAACCGTTATAACGACCGTCTCGGCGAAGAGTCACTGGAGTTCATTCACTCTGATCTCGAACAAACCCGCAAGTTCCTGGCGCGTTTCGAAAGCATTGATCCTACTGGTCTGCCTGATCAGGATGCTTTGAGCCGTCAATTGATGATTCGCGAATTGCGCCTGGACATCGAGGGAGCGCACTTCAAGTACTGGGAAATGCCAGTCAATCAGCGCGACGGCCCGCACCTCGAGCTTCCCGACTTGGTCACGCTGACTCCCTTCAACACGATCAAGGACTATGAGAACTACATCTCGCGCTTGCGTCAGATTCCGCGCGTATTCGATCAAGTCATCGGCAACATGCGCCAAGGCATGCGCGATGGCCTGATGCCTCCGCGATACTTGCTGGAAAAAGTTGCTCCCGAAGCGGAGGACGTTGCCAGCCAGACGGGCGAGAGCAGCCCTTTCGCGAAACCGTTGAAAGAATTCCCATCAACAATTCCGGCAGCAAATCAGGAGGGTCTCCGCGCAGAACTACTTGCCGCAATTGGCGAGCAGATTATTCCCGTGTACAAACGATTCGCCGCTTTTGTGCGTGATGAATATGCGCCGCACGGCCGGACCGAGCCCGGAGTGTGGGCCCTTCCCGACGGCGACGCACGCTATCGCTATGCCATTCGGCGCATGACCACAACCGATCTGACACCAGATCAAATCCACGAAATCGGCCTGCAGCAACTGAAAGAAACCGAAGCTGAGATGCTGGCGCTGGCACAGAAGCTCGGGTTCAAAGACCTGGCCAGTTTTAACGAGCACATCAAGAACGATCGCAGCCTGTACGCAACTTCGGGCCAGCAACTGCTTGATCTCTACGCGAAATATGTGCGTGACATGGAACCAGAATTACCCAAGCTTTTCGGCCGGCTGCCTAAAGCGAAACTGGTTGCAATTCCGATGGAAGCGTCGCGATCGAAGAACGCCGTTCCCGCCGATTACAGCAACGGTACACCCGACGGTTCGCGGCCGGGTCACATCAACGTGAATGAGTGGGACCCCGAGCACCGGCTTACGCTCAATGTCGAGGCTATTGCCTATCACGAAGGTATTCCCGGACACCACCTACAGATTTCGCTCGCTCAGGAACTGACCGGCTTGCCGAATTTTCGCAGGCACGGCGGATACACCGCATTCGTAGAAGGATGGGCATTCTATTCCGAGCGACTGGGCAAGGAAGTTGGACGCTATCAAGATCCCTACGGCGAGTACGGCAGGCTGGAAAACGAAATGTGGCGTGACATCCGGCTGGTGATTGATACCGGAGTCCACGCAAAACACTGGTCGCGTGACCAGATGGTCGAGTATTTTCACAAATACACCGCGATGGACGAACCCAACGTCCAAAGCGAGGTGGACCGCTATATCTCGTGGCCCGGGCAGGCGCTGGCTTACAAGCTGGGCCAGTTGGAAATCCTAAGACTACGCGAGGAAGCTCGGCAGAGGCTTGGCAGCAAATTCGAGCTGCGCGAGTTTCATGATGAATTGCTCGACAGCGGTCCATTGCCGATCGACGTGTTACATTCCCGAGTGGAAGCATGGATTGCGGGACATGTAAAGCAATAGTTCCGCATCATTCCACGTCGTAGCCGCTAATTTGACTGACATCGCGCTATGCCCGAAACTTCCACTAGTCTCATCTTATGGAGCTCACTCGCCGATCCTTTGTAATTCTTTCTGCATGCATATCGGCACGTCATTTATTCGCGCAAGGTGTTGCGCCTCGGTCAGTAAAACCGCAGGCCAAACCGGCTCCGTCCGGACGGCCTTTTGACACTCACTTCGTGGATGTGGCAGCTGCCGCGGGCCTAACTGCACCCGTGATTTATGGCAACGCCGATTCCAAGGACTACATTCTTGAAGCGACCGGTTGTGGCTGCGCATTCTTCGATTATGACAATGACGGCTGGATAGACATTTTCTTGCTCAGCGGGACAAGAATCGAAGGAACTCCGCCGGAAGCAACAAATCGTTTGTACAAGAACAACCGCGACGGAACGTTTACTGACGTGACCGAGAAAGCCGGCCTGCGAAGCGCGGGCTGGGGATCGGGCGTTTGTGTAGGCGATTACAACAATGATGGCTTCGAAGATTTGTTCTGCACCTACTTCGGGCAGAACAAGCTTTATCGCAATAACGGCGATGGCACTTTTACTGATGTCACGAAAGAAGCGGGCTTGTTGAATGATGCTCCACGCTGGGGCGCCGGCTGTACGTTCGTGGACTACAACCGCGACGGCCATCTCGACCTATTCGTTTCCAACTACCTTCAATTTGATTTCAAGCGCGTGCCTAAGCCCGGAACCAACAGCAACTGCAATTGGAAAGGAGTTCCGGTGGAATGTGGGCCTCGCGGACTGCCCCCGGGATTTCACTCCTTGTATCGCAACAACGGTGACGGCACGTTCACCGACGTAAGCCGCGAAGCTGGCATCTCTGAACTTCGCGAGAGTTACGGAATGACCGCGGTCGCCGCCGACTTGAACGAAGACGGTTGGCCCGACATCTTCGTGGCCTGCGACTCAACCCCGAGTCTTTTGCTGATGAATAGTGGCAAAGGCACATTTGCGGAAGAAGGCGTATTGCGCGGAGTTGCCCTGAGCGAAGATGGCATGGAGCAGGCTGGCATGGGCGTTGGAATTGGCGACTATGACCTCGACGGTCATCTCGACATCTTCAAAACACATTTCGCCGAAGACACCAATGGTCTTTACCACAACGATGGCAAAGGAAACTTCGAGGACGTGACACGCGCGGCAAAAATTGGAGTCGAGACGCATTACATCTGTTGGGGCGCTGGGATGGTGGACCTCGACAACGACGGCGTTCCGGATCTATTCATGACCACCGGCAATGTCTACCCTCAACTTGAGAAGACACTGCCGCAATATCCGAACAAGAGTCCTCGGGTCATATTCCGTAACCTCGGGAACGGAACTTTCGAGGAGTTGATTGAAGAGGCCGGGCCCGGAATTGCCGTTCCCCATTGCAGCCGTGGGTGCGCATTCGGCGACTTCGACAATGACGGAGACGTGGACATTCTGATCGTCAACTTGAACGAGCCACCGTCACTGTTGCGAAACGATATGCGTGGGACGCATCATTGGCTCAAGATCAAATTGATCGGGACAAAATCCAACCGCAGCGCGATTGGAGCACGAGTGGTGGTTCACTATGGAACGAAGAAACAGGCACAAGAAGTTATGAGCCAATCGAGTTTTTATTCGTCCAACGACCCACGATTGCACTTCGGACTCGGAAGCGAGACTATAGCTGACATTGAGATTCGTTGGCCAAGCGGCCTGCTGGAGAAATTGAAGGCTGTCGCGGCCGATCAGCTAGTCGTGATCAAAGAAGGGACTGGAATCGTTGCCGGGGCAGGTTGGAGCAAGAAGTAAGAGGCTCCCCCGCTGCTCAAACATTTTCCTACTTGACCACGGCTTTTGCCGGGAATACTGTATACCGCGAGTAAACGTTTGCTATGGCGAGGTACGTGCTTAACCAGTTTTCGGATTCTTATGCAGTGAGGTGATGTATGAGTTCTTCTAACACCGTTTCTCGCCGCCGTTTTCTTTCCACAATCGCCTCTTCCACCGCGGCCTCTGCTCTGGCGCGCCCGGCGTTGTCGTTTGCGCTCGGTAGTCCCATGCATTCTGCCGGACCTTTTGACGCTGCCTCGGCCGGAGAGCTACTGAGCTGGCAAGACCAGGGTGTGTTGAACCTGACGAACTCTCCGTACGCGAAGTTGCACTGCGTGCCGGTCCGGGCAGTGACTATCGAAGAAGGCTTCTGGTCAAAGCGGCGCAAGACTAACGTCGAGCGCAGCATTCCCACCATGCGCCAGGAACTCGAAGATCACGGCCGCATGGACAACTTCCGCCGCCTCGTCGGTAAGAGCTCCGCGCCGCAAAAAGGTCCGTATTTCTCGGACTCTGATATTTACAAGTGGATTGACTCGGTGGGATGGGCGCTGCAGTCCGGCGACAGGCCTGAACTTCGCCGCGTGACCGATTCAATGATTCGCGAAGTTGTTGCTGTTCAGGAGCCGAACGGATACCTGAACACGTACTACCAGAACGACCGCATTTCGCTGCGCATGTCGCAGCACGATCAGGAAGTCGGCCACGAGATGTACTGTCTCGGCCACATGCTGCAAGGGGCGATTGCTTACTACCGCGCAACCGGTGATTCCACCTTGATGGACGCGGGCGCACGCATGGTGGAGAACTTCGTCCTGCCGACCTACGGTCCTGGGCCAACTCAGAAACCAATTATTTCTGGTCATCCGGAAATCGAGATGGCGCTGATCGAGCTTTATCGCACGACCGGCAAACGCCAGTACGTCGAACTTGCTGGATACATATTGCACGGGGATGAGCGGGCCAAGGTCGAGCCACAACGCGTCATTTATATGTACTGCGGAATTCCGTTCACCTGGCGGACCAAGCTCGAAGGGCACGCCGTTCGCGCAATGTACGCCTGCTGTGGCGCGACTGACTACTACCTCGAAACCGGCGATCAATCTTACTGGAAAACCCTGAACACTCTGTGGGAAGATCTGACCAAGCGGCAGATGTACATCACAGGTGGCGTCGGCGCCCGCAGCCAGTGGGAGGCGTTCGGAGAACCCTACGAGCTTCCTAATGCGCAGGCCTACGGCGAAAGCTGCGCCGCCATCGGCAATATGATGTGGAACTGGCGCATGCTCGCCGCCAGCGGCGAGGCCAAGTTCACCGACGTAATCGAGCGCGCTCTGTACAACGGAATCAATTCTGGCATGTCGCTCGATGGAACGACTTATTGCTATCGCAATCCACTCGCGTTTGATCCCGCGTCCGGAGACAAGATTCGTAATCCTTGGTACGACGTGACCTGCTGCCCGCCGAATCTTGAGCGGACATTTGGCTCGTTGCCGGGATATTTCTACAGCACCAGCAAAGATGGGCTATATGTTCATCTCTACGACAACTCCGTTCTCGACTGGCATCTGGAAAACGGGGCGCCGATTAAGATCCGCCAGAACACTAACTATCCCTGGGAAGGCGCCGTTCAACTAACGGTCACACCGGCACAGCCGAGCGAATTCACGTTATACGTGAGAATTCCGGGGTGGGCCAGGAACGCTTCAGTCGCGGTAAATGGAAAGCCGCAAGAGAGCAAAGCCGGAGAATACATTCCCATCCGCCGTGACTGGAAACCGGGAGACACCGTGAGCCTCAACCTCCCCATGAACACGGAGATGATGGCATCGAACCCACGCGTGGCGGAAGACCGCGGCCGGCTTGCCGTGAGGCGCGGCCCAATTATTTACTGCATGGAAGAGTTGGACCAGCCAAGCGGTGTGGCGCTGTCGGATGTTTCCATCTCCCTCAATCAGCGGCTCGGTAAAGAATTCGAACACGAGTACAAGTCTGAATTGCTTGACGGCATTACTGTGCTTCACCACCGAGGCGGAGTCTACGAAGTCTCCTCGGCACAGGAAGCTCTCTACTTGCCAGCGAGCCCCGATACTCCCAAAACGCGGGTGGAAAACCTTACTCTGATTCCTTATTACGTTTGGGCCAATCGCCGGCCGACTGCCATGCAAGTTTGGGTCCCCTACATGCGCACCTGAATGGTCGCGAGGAGAAAGATGAGTGTTGCGCTGGCGAATCGCTGCCCTGGTAAGTGCTGCCATTGCGATCAGTTACCTGGATCGCCAAACGCTTCCGGTTGCAATCAAAGCAATCGGACGTGACATTCCGCTTTCTAATCAGCAGTTTTCCTATCTGCAGTCTGCCTTCCTGCTCGCTTACGCCTTCATATACGCGGGAGGCGGCAAATTAATTGACGTATTGGGTACGCGACGCGGATTCATCGCGATCATGCTGTTCTGGTCGTTTGCCTGCTTAAGTCATGCGTTCGCTGTCAACTTTGCGATGCTAGCGGTGAGCCGTTCTTTGCTTGGCATGGGCGAAGGGGGCGGATTTCCCGCGGCCACTCGCGCAGTCGCAGAATGGTTCCCTGTAAAAGAGCGGGCCACAGCTATGGGCATCATCAACGCGGGCACGGCGGTGGGCGCGGTGCTAGCACCTCCTCTGATTGCGGCAATATTGATCTTCGCAAGCTGGCACTGGATTTTTTTCTTCACTGGCGCAATCGGGATACTTTGGACAGTCTGGTGGAGCCTCGCATACCCTGGCCTGCACAGACTGGGTGTGCATGAACGGGAGCAAATGCAGTCTCCCGCGGGGAACTCTTTTTCAATGAGAATCGCTTGGATCAAGTTGCTGCGCATCCGCGAGACGTGGGGACTGGTTCTTGCCAAGTTCCTCAGCGATGCCGCATGGTACTTCTATCTTTTCTGGCTGCCGAAGTATCTTTACGACGCGCGCGGTTTTGACGTAAAGACAGTCGGCGCACTGGCTTGGATTCCCTACGCAGCGTCGGGGGTCGGCTGTCTCTTGGGCGGTAGTTTTTCTAGTTATCTAATCCATCGGCAATTCTCGCTCGGGACGGCACGAAAGCTTGCGCTTGGACTGAGTGCGGTGGTCATGCCTACTATTTTGCTTGTGCCTCACGTGCGCGTTTCGTGGGCGTTGGCAATATTCAGCTTCGCATATTTCGGCCAGCAGTCATGGTCAACGCTGGTCATGGTGTTGCCAACAGATTTATTTCCCAACAGTGTTGTGGGTTCAGTTGCCGGATTGGTCGGCTTCGGTGGGGCCATGGGTGGAATCGCCTTCGGACAACTCGCCGGATATCTGCTCGACCATGGTTCTGGTTATGGGCCCGTATTTGCGCTGGCTGGAACTTTCCACGTTGTTGCTTTCCTGATAATTCTCTTGGCTATCCCAAATGTCAGTCCGCTGACGCTGCAATCAAGACTCCACTACGAGGCTGCACTTTGAAGATCACGGAGATTCGTACTCGCGTCGTGCGCTGGAAAGGCAAGACCGTTCCCCTTCCGCCGCACTTTTGCACCAATCCGATGGATCTGTTGTCTCTCCCTGCCGCATCAATGAGCACGTTTACCTTCCACGGTTGGCTGATCGTCGAAGTGTTTACCGATGGCGGAAATGTTGGAATCGGAAATGCCGCTCTCGCGCCTCAAGTCACCAAACAGGTGATTGATCTCTACTTGAAGCCAATTCTGCTCGGCGCCGATCCATGGGACACCGAATTTCTCTGGCAGCACATGTACCGCAAGACCATGGCATTCGGCCGCAAAGCCATTGGCATGGCCGCGATCAGCGCGGTCGATATCGCGCTCTGGGACATTCTCGGCAAATCGGCGAAACAGCCTGTCTATCGCCTACTAGGAGGCAAAACCAAAGCGCGAATTCCAGTTTACGCGAGTCGCCTTTACAGTGTTGAGTTGAACGAATTGGCGGCTGAGGCCAAGCGATATAAAAATGAAGGCTACAAGGCCATGAAGCTGCGCTTCGGTTGGGGACCGAATGATGGCGCCGCCGGCATGCAGCACAATATTGATCTGGTGCGCACGGTTCGCAACACAGTTGGCGACGAAATTGACGTGATGGCCGACGCCTACATGGGCTGGACTCTCGACTACGCCAAGCGCATGTTGCCGCTGCTCGAGCCATTTCATCTGGGCTGGCTGGAAGAACCGGTGATTCCTGACGACATCCACGGCTACGCCGAATTGCGACGTTGTGGACGAATTCCGATCGCAGGCGGCGAGCACGAATTCACACTGTACGGCTTTCGCGATTTGCTCCAAGCGCGCGCGGTTGACTACATTCAGTTCGACACCAACCGCGTCGGCGGCATCAGCCAGGCGCGCAAGGTTACGGCGCTTGCCGAATCGCATGCTGTTCCGGTGGTCCCTCATGCGGGCCAAATGCACAACTATCACGTGGTCATGGCTAACCTGAATTGTCCGATGGCCGAGTACTTCCCGGTCGTGGACGTTGAGGTTGGAAACGAATTGTTCTGGTACATCTTCGACGGCGAGCCACGGGCCAAAGACGGATTCATTGATATGGATGAAAGCGTGCCCGGTCTGGGACTGACAATCAACGAGCAATCACTCAAACAAAACTTTGGAATCATCGAATGAGCACGCGGCTGGTTCAAATCGCGAACGGCAGTGTGCGCCGCGTGGCGCTCGTCGAAGAACCTCGCCTTCGATTGCTTGAGGAAGTCTCGTCCATATACTCCCTCGCGAATAGGGCTATTGTCGCTGGCAAAAAGTTATCCGATGCGGCGCGGCAAGTGGCTTCGCAAGAACTCTTGGACTACGATCCTATTTATGATGGCCGCTCTGACTGGCGCATACTTCCCGCGATTGATCATCCCGAAGAACCGGCTCGTTGTCTGGTTTCAGGCACTGGTCTCACACACCTAGGGAGCGCGCGCGACCGCCAGGCAATGCACATGCGCGCCACACAGGAATTCGAGGAACTCACCGACAGCATGAAAATGTTTCGCTGGGGCATTGACGGAGGTCGCCCGGCGTCAGGCTGCATCGGCGTTTCGCCCGAATGGTTTTACAAAGGGACCGGCACGATTTTGCGGCCACATGGCGAGACGCTCGATGTTCCTTCATACGCGGAAGATGGCGGCGAAGAGGGCGAAATCGCCGGCGTCTACCTGATCGCCCCTGGTGGGCAGCCGCTGCGAATCGGCATGGTCATTGGCAATGAATTCTCCGATCATTGTTTCGAGAAGAAGAATTACTTGAATTTGGCAAGCTCCAAACTGCGCAATTGTGCGATCGGGCCAGAGCTTGTAGTCGATCCGGAATTCGAATCAGTATGCGGCGAAGTAATCATTGAGCGCGCCGGACGCGTACTCTGGTCGAAGCAAATTCGCACCGGCGAAGCAGAAATGTGCCACAGCCTGCAAAACATCGAGCACCATCATTTCAAGTTCGAAGAGCACCGAAGACCGGGCGATGTTCATGTGCACTTTTTCGGTGCTGATTCCCTGAGTTTCGGGGACAACATTCGGCTCAGCGACGGAGATGTGATGCAGATTCACTTTCAACGTTTTGGACGTCCTCTGGGCAATCCGGCTCGGATATGCAAAGCAACCCCGGTGCTCGTGACCGCTGTTCCACTAGGATGATCACAGTATGTCGAAACCGCGAGTAGCACTTCTAGGGCTCGGAATCATGGGTTCAGGGATGGCCGGTCGCCTTCTTTCTGCGAACTTCCCACTGTCGATCTATAACCGCAGTCGTGAGAAAGCCAAACCTCTTGCAGATGCCGGTGCATATCTCGCCGGCTCTCCTCGCGAAGCTGCGGCACGCGCCGAAATCGTCATAAGTATGGTCGCCGATGACGTCGCATCACGTGGAGTTTGGCTCGGCGAGAGTGGGGCGCTGTTAGATGCTGCGCCCAGCACGGTACTCATCGAGTCGAGCACGCTGACGGTGGGCTGGATCAAGGAACTCGCGGCAGCAGCGGCCCAGCGTGGTTGCGAACTGCTTGATGCTCCAGTGACCGGCAGCAAGCCGCACGCTGAGTCTGGGCAACTGCTTTTTCTCGTAGGAGGATCCCGAAAAGGCGCTTGATGTCGCAAGACCAGTACTGTCGGTTTGGGTCGGGATGTCGTCCCCCTCGGCCCGACCGGCAGCGGAGCTCTGATGAACTTGATCAATAACTTTTTGGCTGCCGTGCACACTGTTTCATTCGGAGAGGCCCTGGCCTTAATTCAAGCGGGCGGACTTGATGCCCAAAAAGCGGTCTCCATCCTCACCGAAGGCGTACCTGGCAGCCCTATGGTTAAGCGCGTTGCAGCCCGCATTGAGTCCGGCGATTTCACCCCGCACTTTTTCATGCGGCTAATGGCAAAAGATGTCGGCTACGTGCTGGAGGAGGCACGCGAGAGAAATGTGGATCTAAGGACGGCCTCCACTGCACTCGATGTGCTCAAGCAAGCCATTGCGAATGATCTCGGAGATAAAGACTTCACCGCAGTGGTGCCGGCATTGCAACGAGGAAAGGGATACTGATGATCCAAAATGCGCTGCCGCGCAAAAACATGCTGCGACTCTTTGTCGCAATCGTCTCGTTGGTGCTTATAGGTTCAGCGCGCGCTCAAGAGAATCCGCCGAAGACTCCGGCCACATCGGGGCCAATGTTGAGCGACGGCATGATCAAGCTCGATACGCCTGACTTCAACCTCCTGCTGGTGCGTTCGTCCCAGACTGTCGCTGCGCTCAAATCCAAAATTGCGAATGACTTTGACTTTACGGCCGGTGATCTGCTGGTGGAGCGTTCCCAGGATGGATACTTCCATCTCGGCGACCTCACCCTGCGCCTGCGCGTCGGAACCTCAGGGGATTGGAAAAACTTTTCAACGGCAACATCTCGCAAGCCGGTCATTGCGCTTCCCACCTCGACGGAAACACTCGCCGCAGCGGCTCTCTCTCCTACGCTGCCCGCAGACATTCCGCTTCAGATCATACGCACCTGGGGACTGGAACGAGGCAAGCTGGTGCTGCGTTTCGTTCTGAAGAACAAATCCGGCGAATCCGTGCAGATTGGCGCGCTCGGCATTCCCATGGTGTTCAATAACGTCCTGAACAATCGCTCGCTCGAAGAAGCTCATGCTAAGTGTTCGTTTTACGATCCGTATATCGGCGAAGACGCCGGATATTTGCAAGTGACTCGCCTCAGCGGAAACGGTCCCGCGCTATTGGTTGTGCCTGACGGCAAGACTTCGTTTGAGGCCTACAATCCGATCCTCGACCGGCCCGGTCGATTCGGCGCTCCGCCGATCTTCACCGATCCCACTCCGCGCGGCATCACCTTTGAAGGCTTTTACCAGTGGATGGTGCACACCGAGGCTTACGCAGAGAACGAGTGGAAGGGGGTGCAGGAGTGGAATCCACCGACTGCGCTGACCTTGGCACCGGGCGAGTCGAAAGCCTACGGACTCAAATTCATCGTTTCTGATTCCATTCGTCAGATCGAGCAAACACTCGCAGAGAACCAGCGTCCGGTCGCGGTTGGAGTTCCCGGTTACATTGTTCCAACAGACATCGATGCGCGACTGTTTCTGAAATATTCCAAGCCAGTCAAATCTCTCACCGTTGAACCCGCCGAAGCGATCTCAGTTATAAGAGCACAACCAGTTGCCGGATGGGCAGTCTACAACGTGAAAAGCAACACCTGGGGACGCTCACGACTCACCATCACCTATCAAGACGGCCTGGTGCAGACGATCCAGTATTTTGTGACCAAGCCCGCGTCTGAGGTTGTCGCTGATCTGGGCCACTTCCTCACCACAAAGCAGTGGTATGACGATCTCAAAGATCCTTTCCACCGCAGCCCCTCAGTGATGACTTATGACCGTGAGGCTAATCAGATCGTCATGCAGGACAGCCGCGCGTGGATCGCCGGTCTCGGCGACGAAGGCGGTGGAGGGGCCTGGCTGGCTGCGATGATGAAAGAACTGGTTGAGCCTGATAAGGAGGAGATAGACAAGCTCCAGCAGTTTGTAGACGGCGTTCTCTGGGGAGGCTTGCAATATAAAGATGGCCCCCGCCGATACGGTGTGCGCAAGAGCCTGTTCTACTATCAACCCGACGAATTGCCGGCCGGCTACTACCGCAGCGACTTGAACTGGACCACTTGGACGAGCTGGAACAAGAAAGCCTCAGAACAAGTCGACCGCTCGTACGATTATCCGCACGTCGCGGCGGCCTATTGGGTACTCTATCGTCTCGCGCGCGACAACCAGGGCCTGGTGACCAACCACCCATGGGATTGGTACCTGAAGCACGCCTACGAGACCTCGATCGCCATGACCAAGTATGCGGAGGGTCTGGCAGTGTTCGGGCAAATGGAAGGTGACATTTTTCTCCAGATCCTTGCCGACCTCAAGCGCGAAGTCATGAAGCAACAGGCAGACGACCTGGAGTCCAGGATGCACTCACGCACCGAGCGCTGGCGAAAAGAAGCTTATCCCTTCGGCAGCGAAATGCCGTGGGATTCGACTGGTCAGGAAGAAGTCAACGCCTGGACGAAGTACTTTCAATACCAGGACAAAGCCGATGTGACCCTCAACGCAATCCTCGGCTATGACCCCGCCATACCGCATTGGGGGTACAACGGCAGCGCACGGCGTTACTGGGACTTCATCTTCGGCGCCAGCGCGAAGTACAGCCGCATCGAGCGACAACTGCATCACTACGGATCGGGTCTCAATGCCATTCCTGTGTTGGCGGCATATCGGGAGCATCCGGACGACTTTTATCTGCTGCGGGTCGGATACGCAGGCACAATGGGAGCGCTCGCCGACGTGGATCAGGAAGGATTTCTAGCACCCGCATTTCACTCTTTTCCCGACATGATGCGCTTTGATCCAGTGTCCGGCGATAATGGTCCAAACTTCTTTGGTCACGCCTGGAACACGGCGACATACGTTGTCAACCACCCTCAATTCGGATGGCTGGCATTCGGCGGAAATATCAAGCGTGAAGGAAGCATTGTCAAAGTCACACCTTTGGATTCCGCTCGCACACGCGTATACATTTCCCCGTTTGGACTGTGGCTGACGCTTGACTCTGGAAAGTTCAAAGCGCTGGAGGTGAACTCACACACGCGGGTTGTTCGCGTCGGTCTTGCCCCGGCCAGCAACTTCACTCCAATCGCTCGCTTGCGCATTGAGCAACCAGCAACAATACCAGGCAGCGTCGTTTATCGTCCCGCTCAGTCTTTCACCATCGAACGCCAAGCATACCTGATCCCACTGGCCAAGGACTCAACGTGGATGGAACTTACGGGTAAGCCATAACGAGTACACCACTGTGATGGCATCTATCATCAAGCCTATTTGTGGCAGTACGGCCGACCCGCAGGCAGCGTGGTATTCGACTTCCGTTTAGGCCGTGGACGCGATGGACCGAAGCAGTTTCTGGGACAGTTCGATGGCATTCTCCAAACTGACGGCTATACAGCCTACGATCAGATCGGCGGCACGAGAATGGTACATGCCGCTTGTTGGGCTCATGCTAGAAGACAGTTTTTCGAGGCGGTGCAGCTAAATCCCCGCGACCGTGTTGCAACTCCGATTGTGGCACGGATGGACGAGCTGTTCGCCCTCGACGCGGAAGCTCGCCGCAGAGTAATTGGTCTCACTGGGCGTCATGCTCTGCGTCAGGAAAGAGCCAAGCCTCTCCTGGATGATATCCGTGGCAAGATCGAGGCAGCACAATCCGTTGCATTGCCCTCCAGTGCACTCAGCAAGGCCTGCCAATACGCGCTCACACTGTGGAGGAAACTTACACGATTCCTGGAACATCCGGAACTTGAGCTGAGCAATAACCTTGCGGAAAATTCAATGCGTCCCGTGGCTCTGGGCCGGAAGAACTGGATGCACATCGGCAGTCCACATGCCGGACCGAAGATTGCCGCGCTTCTCTCGGTGGTGGAAAGCTGCCGCAGGTTGAAACTCCCCGTGCGCGCCTATTTGACCGCGGTTCTCCCCGGGGTTTGCCGATCTCCCGATCCAGCACCTCCCAGACATTACTCCCGCTGCGTGGGTCGCCCAGCATTCACAGACTCAAACGACCGGGTTATTAGCGTGAAGGCGATGTAAGGGACCATTGTTTGAAAATACAATCCTCGCTTTGTGCGGCAGGGATACGTACGATGCCAAAGATTTCCAAAAACAAGTTTCGTCATTGCAGTTCCAGATTTGAAATTATCTGCTGCTTTTTACCAAGACGTGCTTGGATTCACCGTTCACACGATCTCAGATCCGGGTTGGCTTTTATACATGTCGGGCGACTGCACAATCATGGCCGGGCAATGCCCAGATGCAATTCCCCCACGCAAACTCGGTGACCACTCCTACTTCGCATACCTGCAAATCGACGAGATCGACTCGTTCAATGCATCTGTTCTTGCTTCGGGCGCCGAGATTTGCAAGACGATTCGAGATGAGGCCTGGGGCATGAGGGAGTTCGGTCTGGCCACGGCAGACGGTCACCGAATCATGTTCGGGATTCTAAAGTTGGCGTAGCTAGACGCTCACGGATCTGTTCAATGAGCGCAGGTGCGATGTACGCCAAAAAACCACCATAGTTTCCGAATGGTCGCTAGACTTGATCGGAGATGTCTCGGGCAAAAGCTGGAGGGCGAGGTAGAAGAACCCGATGCGAGACATCTTCGACAAGCAGGCCTTCTTATTGGCGTCAGTATGCTGTTGAGGGCCGTCACGTCGACGTCCCAGTTCCGATCGAACCATGAGTTAGGCTGCCTCGTCGCGCCATCATCCCATGATTTCGTTTCTCAAGCTGAGTTGGTCAGAGTTGCGGATTCGGGTATTCAGCTTGGGCTCGTGGGGGATGGAGATTCGGGTTCGGAAGGTTGGAAGACCCTACGGCCAGTCCATTTCGAGCGCATAGATTTCTGAAGTGCTGATATCGCGGGCGAACAAGGGAGAGTCGTCGGGAGCAAGCCCAAACCAGCCCGTGATCGTTCCGGCTGTCAAGCGCCCGACATTGCTTAGGTCCACTATATTTTCGATCTTGCGATCACTCAGCCGAAAGCGGACGATGCGGGATTGGACGCCGTCCTGCGCAGGATTGTGATAATCCTGAAAGTAGAGGTACTTTCCGTCACGCGACCAGCTCGGGTACCCCATTTCAGATCCAAAGGCTTGCATCCATTTCTGAGTGGCAAAGTCAAAGAGCATCAATTTGTGGGGATGCTCGGTTGTGATGGCTGCAATGTACTTCCCGTCCGGCGACCAATGGGGAGAATAGAGCCCATTTGAACCAGGCAAGGTGGAGACGCTCTTGGACCTGAGGTCGATCGTGTAAATCGGAGCATTCGGGACCTCTACGGATCCGAAGGCCAGCGAGTTTCCGTCCGGCGACCAGTTCCCATCCATCTGACTCTGCTCACTCGGGAATACTCGCTGCGGAGTACCGCCTTCGCTCGAGACGAGGCACGAAGCCCAAGGTCGCCCTCACCGCGCAATCCGCGGAGGAGGACGACATGAAAACAATAGGAATCAGGCACCGGCATTCACCGCCCGGTGAAACCCACCCGCATAAGTGGGGGTCTTGGCTCAGGCTGAGCCTCGGGGGCGTGGTGTGCATGGTTGCGTTTCTGGTAAGCATCACCGGCTCCTTATGTTTCGGATCACCTTCGCCACGACACACCGACCGTCTTGAAGAGCAATCCACGGCCAAGGCCGAGGTTCCGTTCAAACTCTACAACGACAATCTGATCATCGTGAAAGCCACCATCGGGCCGATCGAGAATATGAACGTGATCCTCGACACGGGTTCGAGCCCGAGTGCAATCAGCAAGGAAATGGCCGACCGACTTCAAGTACGCGGAGAGACAGAAACGCTGCAGACGCTGAATGGGACGATTCAGGCGCAGAGCATCATCGTGAGCCCGTGCCGCGTGGTTGTCTGGAAGCCCTGGGAGATAGCGGTGAGCGAGTAGGTCCCGATTCCAACCGGCGTGAACTTGTACGTGCCATCCGGCTCCGCCGTGGTCGTGAGCTTGGCGTTCGTGCCTTCGTTCGTCAGTGTGACCTCGGCACCGCGGAGCACCGCCCTCGAAGTGTCCGAAACAGTCCCCAAGACCGTTTCGGTGTCAACTTGGGCAGGGAGAAGGCTCACGCTTAACATAATGCCGGTGGCTATCGCCAACGAAGTTCGCAGGACGCGAGATGAAATAACCGGTCGTTTCATGAACTTTCTTCCTCGTCTCCTGGCCCACGCTGCTTAGTAAGTTCATGTGGCGAGCGAATATTTAACGCGACAAGATTGGCTGGCGGTCCGTCGCTGCCGCCAAACGGGGTGCTGCAAATGCCAAGTCCGCTCAATCGTGAGACGCGACAGGCCTCAATAGTGCATCATGGGACGGATTATAGCCTCAAACATTGCCGACGGCAGTCGGTCAAATGTAGAAGTACCGCCGATTGCCGGCATCTCTTGGGATTGAGCTGGTTTTACAAACGGCTGGATGGGGATAGTTGGCGAAATCAGGGGTTGCGCCGCCTGAGAATTTGCTGGTGAAGTGGTGAAGTCGCGCAACATTGACCGGGTGTGGGTCCCCTTAGACCACCACCGCGTTTTGACGCTGGCTGCGGACTCGATCCGTCAACCGTGTGATTCCTCTGACGCTTACAATTCGAAAGATGCTAAACCGGCTACAGAAGGCGATCGCAGATGAGAAGATCGGTTGGCGTCGGCGAATCGGCCCCGCCTAATGCGCACAAGAGATGCGGCTCCAGCGCACCATTGATCACATGACAAAAGGAGGCGAGCGTAGCAGCCACACCGGCGCTCGCTCCACTTGAGACTGAGGCTAGAACGACACGCAAAGTGTGGACGCGGATTAGGTTATGAGAAGGGCGTTCACGCCAATCAGCACGACCCGTCAGCCGATTACCGGCCCGACAAGCAGAGCTCTTTGCGATAGAATGCGCACATTGTGGGGTAGTGCATGGCGTTCCTCTCGGAACTCAGATTGGTGCTTTTAAAATCGGTGTCAACCTATTCCTGCTGCCGCCAGTCGCCAGACATTGCCCTGACAGAACCAGCTAACTACCTGGCAGTCCAACCGCATCACTCCCGGCGAAGGTGCGGAAGCTTTGCGAGTAAGACGGGCGATATGTGATCCAGCCTTCCCGAACCACATCAATTTTCGCCCATTGTTTAAAGATCAACGACCATCCTTGCGCAAAGGGATGATTGCGCTTCTCAGGCAAAACTAGATTGAGCTGGCTGAAGATCATCCACATGAACTCTATCAGCTCGGAAGAAAATCGGACCGCATATTCAATTTGCGATTGACTGCGGCCTTTCTTCCAATCTCCATCGCCGGTAGACATCATTTCGAAGAAACCAGGAAGGTTTGCGTCGTTCCGCACCTTCTCGAGCAGCGTTTCATAACGACTGGTATGTGCGGAGGTGAAGCGCTCCATTTCAGGTGTGGGCGCCCACCAGATGCGTCTGAGTTTTTCAAAGTAATCGCTGCGACCCTGCGCCGTGGCACAAACACAACTCGACGCGTTCGCACCGCCCGGTTCAAAGGCGGAAAACGCCACGTGATGGCCCAGCTCGCGATAGCTCTCAAACTGGGATTCGGTGAACCACTGGTTCAAGGTAGTGTCGTGCGGGAACGACGAATGTTCCTTCTTGTAGTTCAAAATGTCAGCCGGCTCGTCTCCCGTCAGCGATGACTTTAGGTAAACAACAACTCCCAGAGTTTCTGGATCTTCTGGATATCTGATGGTCCCCACAACGCAATGTGCAGCGCTGTATTGACAATCTTCCACTTGCACCGGGCGTAGATCGAGATCGATGTCGACGCCAAAGTCAGTTCGGCATTTCCGTACCGCCATGCCGATACCGCCAAACTTAAGCTCACCGTCGTCTTCGCTGTCGCAGATGACAATGTAGCGGCAACGGCGCCGGACAAGCTCATACAGGCCCATGTTGTCGAAATGCCCGCCATCGCTAAGGTAGATGTAGTTGCTCGTATCATTAGTGTGACCAAGCAACTCCCTCATTAAGGACAGCAAAGAAAAGTGAGGTGACGGCCGAGGATACGGTTCAACCATCCTCCGGCCACCTTGAAGACCCATTTTGGTTCCATCTTCGTTGAGTACACGCGGGTTGCGGAGCCACCAGCCGAGCCGGACAGTGAACACTGTAAGCAGGAAGGCTGTAGCCGGACTGCTGTGGTAACCCATGTTGGGGCTGAGTGCTGCTCCCGAAATCGCTGCCGCGGTATTGATATGGACCCCTGGGTTGGGGTAGGCGTAGTTGGCCGTCTCCACAAAACCGTTGAAGCGCAACGTGGTTTCGCCTCTTGATGCTGTCCAGGGAACATCGTAGCCCGAATAGAGCGGAGTAAAGGCAAAGGATGCTGCTTTGCGTTCTTGCCACGCCAGGTCCTCGCCGAACGTCAGATTTAGGGCGGTGCAAAAAATCGGAAACGGGCCGTTGTAGCCTTTAGCAGGCAACAAATCGCTTACTGCTACATTGGTGTCAGCCTCGTCAAACCCAGTAAACGGATTTGGATCTCGTGGAATATTGGATGCGCCCAGGTAACAGCGGGCCAGACGATTTCGATAGAACGCATGAAACGAGAATTCGTTGATGTCAACTCTCCACGCAAAGAGCAAACAGATCACAAGTGGCGCCAGATAGCTGGCGAGCAGAGCTACTGCACCTGCCGCTCCAGCTTTTTGCAACACTACTTCAGCCAACGCGGAGACCAACAGCAGCAATCCAGCAATGAATATGTATGGGCCAACCAGAGCCAGAAGTTCGATGAGGCTAAATCTGGGCGCTGTGTCACTCTTAGCCCCGGAAGATTTGGGACTCTTGCCGGCGAGCAAGCCTCCAATGGAGGCCGTAAGCCAGCCGGCCAAGACGGGTATGCCGGCCCAAAACTTTGTCCAAAGCCACGTCACCATGTAATAGCCGAACAGAGAAAAGCTGAAAGATAAAATCCACACCAGGATAAAGATTCCCATCCATGCAGCCAGCCTGGAGAGCCACTCGCGGCGCACATCCTCAAAGATTCTTCCCAATAAGCCCACTACGAGGAGCATCGTAACCAGGGGCCCTCCAAGAATTAGTGCCGGTCCAACGACTAAGGCGACCCGCCACCAACCTGACGCCGCTACTGACCAAAGCTTGGCAATGATGATGATGCTTCCCACAATCCACGCCGCGCCTCCCGCGGCTGCGAAAATACAAACGACGAACAGGCCAAGGAGAGCAAGCAGGAACTTCAGGTGTGAAGAGCACTTTGGCCCTCTCCAAAACTCGCTGACGCTCTTGTAGCGAGAAGTGCGGTGATGAGTTTGCAGGTAACAAAGTGGCACGCCGCCCGCCAGAGTAACTGTCAGCGCGAGCCCGAGCAGAAGAAGCACGCTTCCCGCGAAGGACAATAAAAGATTAAGTCCAAAAGTCTCTGCCGCCATGATCGGGAACAACAGCGTGAGTAGCAGAGCTGAAGCCAGCAGGGGCAGCACCAGCCATCGTTGCACTGCACCCTGGCCGAAAGCACCGTACCCGCAGGCCTTACTTTTGAAACACCAAAGATTGTGTCCCAAGAAATAAAACGTCAGCAGGGAGAGATAGAAGATCGCACCAACCACGGCGACGGCCGCCGGGCCGCGCTGCGGAACGACAGCGGAAGACGTGAGCAAATGAAGGAGAAGCGCAAGGAACAACAGGCCAGAAATCAAAATTGTCTGATTCAGCAGCGTATTGCGCAGCCATGTCGCGATCGCTACCCAAGTATCAGCAGTAAGGAGCCCCTTCTCAGGGGTTAGATAGTTGCTGTATCGACGCAGCCAGCGGATGGGTTCAGGATGGGTGCCGGGATTGCCTTTCTCTGGAAGCGGAACGAGTTGTTCTTCAACTTCCTCGAATCTCCGGCGTTTGCTCCAGGCAGCAAGCCACTGATGGATATAGCCTCCCCCTGACACGGTAGAAAGATAATCAAAGCAGCGCAACAGTTTAAGTTGCGCTAATGCCTGCAAAATACCCAAATTGAAGGTTGCGCTGCGTATGCCTCCGCCGGAGAAACATAGCCCCATCAGGCCGGAATTCGCGGCGCGCTTATAGGTGCTGCCATTTGCGCTCACCGGATATCGAATACTTAGGTTTTGGCGGCGTGCATCTATCTCGCATAGTTCACGTTCCAAAATCCACTGGCTTGGTGTGTACCCGGTCAAAGAGGCTAACCGGGCTTGAAGATCGGGGCGGGATTCCAAGGCGCCGGATAGAGCCGTGGTGTTTGATGGTCCATCGGGCCCGAAACAAGGCTCGAGAATCTTCACGGTCTGTTTCTGTAGGTCGCCGGTCATCTGGCTAAAGATCTGGTTGGCCAGTTCGGCAACATAATCTGCTGGCATAGTTAATTTCTCCTGTGGCGCTCCCTGCACGGTTAACTCTCACCTTTCGGCGGCGGAGCTCGCGGTTTGTTTGCTGACTGGTAAAGGCCTCACAACCGCTTCAAGAATGCGATTAAGGCTCGTTTGTCAGCATCGCTCAATCCCGGCTCCGCGCCGGAGAAGTTTCCCGTGCCAAAATAATGACCGCGATTGACAATCAGATCGGGGCACTTGCTGAGCTCCAAGAGTGGGTCGACCACGTTAGCAAATACTTTCTTCGCGTCTTCGTCACTTGCCCCTCGCGGTAATTTCTGCAGATCAGCATTTATTTTGAGCACCACATCCAGTAGTTGCTTGTCGTGTCCTAAGCGCTCAGCCGGGTCTTTGCTCTCTGAGAGCGGATTGAGATTGGTAAGAAGTCCTACGGGAGTGCCCTTGGGAATAGGCCCAATCTGAAGCAACTTGTTTTTCTCATCCACGAGCCAGGGAAGGAAACGGGCAAATCCCCGGAGATCCTGCAACGCGTCCGGAAGATAGCCGTCCGAAATCCTGAGATAGCTGGTCTCGGTGGTGCGGTCGATCTTGCCGGGAATTTTGTCTCCCAGTAATTCATCCTTGTCCCGCTTCTCCGGCCAAAGCATCTGCTCGATAGAATTCTGGAAGGAAGCCAGGCGGCCTTTCACCGACGGGTCCGGATTAAACTCTCCGACGCTGTTGTTCAACAGAAAGGGCGCGGTGGACCACAGACTAATCAAGGACGGAGGTCGGGTGTAACCGCGACCCCCGGCAGGCATTTTATAAGTTTTGGCCTCACCGGTGTAAGGGTGATACCACGTGATGCCGCCGACCGAAGGCAAGTCCTTGTAAGACTGGGAGGAAAAATTGTCCCAGATATTACCCGCCAGGGCGTTAGTGGCCAGCGGACTGCACGCGTTGGTTTGCATGAGGGTAACTGGAATGCGGAGCTCGCTAGAAAGATAGTTGTGCTCGAGAAAGTCGGGCTGCTTGACCATTGCGGTCATCTTGTCCCTGAACTCCTGCGTCTTGGTCCACTGCCAGTATTTGTTCCAGCAATCGAGATAATTTTTTCCCGCGCACCCTTGGCCCGCGTCGATAGCTATGGCAGCAACATCGGGTGGCGGAGTGGGCAGCTTGCTGGAATGGCAGCGCGCACAACGTTCGCCAAAGATTTCCTTGCCGTGGGGAACCAGGGCATCATCTGCTTCAAGAGCTTTCCGCGCGTCGGGATCTGTCCTTCGCAGATCCTCAAGATGGTGCGGCCCCGTCGTCTTGAGGAAGAAGAGTGCCATCGCCGGTGTCTGCGCCTCAGTGGCGGCAAAGTACGCCGAATTCTTCCGCGCAACAGAAATTTCGATAGGTGTGATGGGCTTGCCGCCCACAAGAGCATTGAAGTGCAGCAACCATTCTTCGCTGAAAGTGCCGATGTTCAAATAAACGCGATTCAGCGCTCCTAGAGCACCGACCGAATCCGATCCGTCTTTGAGAACGCGCGGCGTCCATACCGTATCTGGAGGCTGGAAGTATTTGGTTAACCGCCCTTCCGGTATGAAGTCATTGAATTGTTTATTATTTTTTTGCCCGCCGGCAAGGGTTTCTTTGCCCCAGCGCCGCGCATGTTCTAAGCGATCTCCTAACAGATAAAGGGCATTCATCGTACGCGGGTTGTTGATGTTGTCGGTAGAAACGAATGAAGTATCCAGCGAGCCAGGCCTTGAAGTGTGGAAGAGCTGCCAAATGAAATTTGATTTGTCCGCTTCCCAGTAGAAGATTCTGTCGATCCAAAAATACTGCGCGCCCACGTTGGAGCTCAGGTTCTCCCATTTCGGGTTGTTTGGATCTTTGGGAGGCTTGAGTGGATTCGGTCCAACGTGACAAAAACCGCACGACATTCCTACTCTGTAGGGGCGTACCAGATTCTTGTCGTTGTAGTAATTCGGATCCTTGTAATATTTGTCGGGGGCCCAATTGTTCGCGGCCTTCTCATCAAAATCAGGATTGGGGAAAAGCCGCAGACCCACGATTCCTGTCTCATAGCCGTAATAAGAACCTACATCGAGTTTTTCGCCTTTGGGGCCGACGGCTTTCCCGCGGGCGCCTATCTGCACACCAGGATATTTCTGTGCGTTTTCGAATGGATCCGGCTGGCAATCAGCACTGCGCTTGTCGAGCCACAGCCCCCACCGTTGCGGGTCAGGGCCAGTGGCTTTTTCGAAGCAGGGGTCATTCACTAGACCGAGATATTCCCAGCGAGTGTCGCGGCCCAGCTTAGGAGGTAGATTTGGGTTCGTAGACAATATCTTGAGGAAGTCGAGGGCTCCAGCGCTGTTGTAAATGAGCTGATTCCAGAGGCGATCATTGCCTGCTGTCCACACCAGCCAGGTATTACGTCCCTGAATTTCGGCCGGTTCCAGTTTGACGCCGCCATCCATGTCCTGGAAATAGGGCTCGTCGGCGGCTTTGAAGGTGGAGGCATCGCGCCCACCGAGCAGCGCCTCATCCTTCACATGCCCGGGGCGCGGCTTGCTAAACCAATGAATGCTATACGCGATTACAGCGCCGACAACCACGATCAATAGAACCAATAACACCTTTGCACGCCCGCGCTCCATTTCTCTAGCCACGTTGTTGCCTCCTCAGAAAACCTCAGCAGCGAAAGGCCGCAGGTTCTGCGCTGAACCAAAGCACCATAGCTTTAGTGCTCTCGCTCACAAGTTCGTTACATCCGACCGAATTTAGGTTCGCAGCGCAGAATACCCGAGCTGCGTCCTCAATCACCAAGTCTGCTCAAATAACGCAACGCGCTCATACCAGGAAGAAAGAAGTAAGCGCCTCCCCGTACAGTGACGAACTGGGGCACATCCATAATGCGTCGCCGCACTCGGCCGTTCTGAGGAATCGAGAAAGTATTCGTAAACGGGCATCCTGCAACCGGTGAGCGGTTTCCGATCAATGGATCGCTCTCCTCGGTCAGGCCACCAAATTTAGTTCCCATCAGCCAGGCATTTTGCACAAACTCGAACTGGCGTTGAATATTGCTGTTGATTGCGAAGAAGTGCAACCCGCGCTCGGCATCGTCCGGCGATGAAGGCCGGAGCGCTTCCTCGGGAGTCAATTTTGGGCCGTACTCACGTCCGCGTCGAATAAGACGATGAAAACGCGTGGAGGCAATCAGATCGTCCCGGAGATTGTTATTTCCGAAACCCAATATACGGATGACAGTGGAAATCAATCCTCGGGGTGCACCTGGAATATCGGCATTGCGAGGATTCCCCCGGCGGATGTGCCCACCATAAGAGCAATGCGTACCTTCAACATCCGAGTCAAATGTAAACATGTTCTTGGTAAGTCCATCGCGCTCTTTCCCGATACCTGGGATCGCCAACGAGCTCAATGGCACTAGAGGGGAACCATCGGCGAGGGACCGGCCAACCATGTAGTCAGCTAGCCGATAACGCTCCTCCGGATTTGAATTCGTCGCCTTATCCAGAAATTGCCAGAACCCGCGCACATCTTGCGCCAGTTGGCGCATGACCAGATAGGTTCCATTGCGGGCCAGATCTTTCTTGCCAGGCTGATCTTCGGCGGAAGGCAGGTCGGAACTACCCCGATCTACTGGATCGAGCAACGGACGATCGGTGTATCTTCCGTATTCATTTGGATATCCAAGCAGGAATTCTCCCAGAGACACCACGTTGCTGTACTCGCGTTGGCTACCATTTATTGGAACCCTGCGGGTTTGCTCCCAATCTATTTCCGGCTGGCTTATGCCATCGACAAATCCAAACGGCTCGCGTCCGCCAATGTCTGAGGTCGGCAAACAATCCATTTCTTCAAATGCTGCCTGCCAGGACTTCGCCTTGATCGACTGCTTCCATTCATACAGGAGACCAGGTTCTGCGAACAGCATCACCACAGCATGAGGGATAAGGCGGTCAGCACCCCATTGCCAGTTCGCAGGGGAATTGGCGTCGATATCACCCAAACGGCGGGAGCGATTCTCGTCGGACGCCATTCCAGAAATGAACTCAGTGGAAAATCCCGCGATAACGTTTTGAGGAACGCCTAGGGCCTCCACTCCTTCACGAGTAAAAGCAATCTGCAACGCGGTTTTAGGGGGCTGTTCCAATTTGACCGCCGAGGTGATAGGAGCGCTGGCTAGCCAGGCGCGAGTTGCTGAAGCATTCTTGACCTTCACCAGGAAGTAACAGGCTTCGGTCATCCGTGGATAACCAAACCGCACCAGACCTTGGATATCGGCGTAATCAACGGAGGGGGCCATATTCATCGCTTCAAAAAAGTGCTAACCACTGCCGGAGTCCAGCATCGGTCATGTCATTGCGCTCGATACCATCGCGGATCAACGCGTTTCTTTTTAGGTCAAATGCAGATACCCCGGGATGCGCGTTGTACCAGACTTGTGTGGGAAGCTGATGTCGGCGCAGGCAATGCTTGAATTTCTGCTCGTTCTTCGATCCTTCAAGCACAAGCCAATTGGTGGTTGGATAGCTAATTCCATTGCTGAAGACCAGGTTCAACCCCCATCCGGCTTTATTAATGAAGTCCTCCATGTAGCTGTCGAGGCTTCCGTCATAGTTACTCGTGAAAACCAGACGGTTCCTTCCATTTATGAAAACCCAACGTGCAAAATGGATGGTTGATACGCGCGCTAAGTGACCGCGAACGTAAATGTGGCGAGCGGTATAGTTCACCAGCCAAAGCAGGAAGCTTAACGTCCAGCGGCGAAACAGTCCTGGCTTGATGCCGCCCATGACGCTGAACTGGTTAGTCACATCACGGTCCTCCAGTTGCGCCAACGCAGCTTCGTGGTTGGGATCGGGCCGTGGAGCAATTTCCATGTCGCTCTTTTCCCGGCTGCGGAGCTGAAAAATAAATAAAGGCAGATACAACAGGAGCAGTGGGGCCAGCGCCAGAAGTATTAACGGTACGCCAACCAGGTGCACTACCCTGCGAAGTTGCCATCCAAAGGGAGTGGGTTCTTCCTCCGAAAGCTTGATTCGCCCGCCTGTCTTTTCCACCTCGACAAAGGCCTTGAGTAACCTATGCACGTCCCTTGAATCCTTTTCGGCGAACACGGCTGAATTGTTCTGCAAATGTGCTTGCAGCGCGCGGCGTAGTGCATCATCTTCACGAATGCGCTGCACCGTCCTACCCACCCAATTTACATATGCGGTTGCCGCGTGGTTTTCATGACGTTTCATCCAGAGCGCCAAGTCGGCGTCGGGTGAGAAGCCTTCGCACAAGGAAAAAATACGCTTTAACCCGCCTCCTGCGCGGCGTACTAGTTCCGTCCGAAAATCGTCAGCATCGCCATCGAAGTCGGCGATAAAAGCAAGCATCAAAGGGTAGTCTCGCCGTGGCAAACCGTAGGCTGTATGAATATCGTCAAGACTTTGGTCCTCTAGAATCACAAATCTGGCGAAGTGCAGGCGATCAAACTGTCCAAAAGGGATGATGGGATTCTGTGGATTGGCCATACCCGGGTCCACGTTCATTGAGGCAAGCACATTTCTTAGCTCCGCTACGCGATCCATCTTCAGCGGAGCTGCCACGAAGAGATTGGCCTGAGGCATCATCTGAGCACTGAGGAAAACAAACCCGGGCCGCCGGCATCAAGATTAAGGAGTTCCCGCCTGCTGAAATTGCAGCGCGAAGTGGATCAAAGGCTTCTTGTCCCAGTAAACGCGACCCAAATAAAAGTTCGGGCCTATGGAGCGGATCTCATCGCGAATCCAGCGAGCGACCAGGGAAGTTTCGGAATAATCGAGAACGATGCATTCTTTCTTGTCGAACCAGCTTTCGCCTTTATAGACAGTCGCGATAATAGCGTTCAAACCGATTGGGAGAATCCGGTTCCTTAGCACGCCTCGTTTCGCGTCGAAAGTCTTTCCTCGCCAGGCAAACAGGCTGACAAGTTCGGCTATCTCCTGACTGAACTTAGTGCCTGGGGCGATGATTGCAGTGCCCTTCGCCGGGCCGTCGGGAATATCTCCGGACGGGCTGCTGGAAAAAAGTTGGTCCAGTTGCTCACTTGTCATTTGCAATAATTGCAGAACGTCGTAATCCATGTCTATGCCTCCTTTGACAACAAGCCAATCTGGCCCGGAAAAGAGGGGCCGAATTGACCAACGTCGCGACTGAGTGTTCTGTTGCTCTCCTACAGCAATCTGTCTAGCAGGCCAGATTAGGTGGCGCTCGTTTTGTTCGAAACGAACAAGACTCCGGGTTTACACTTTTCCCAGCGCCGAGCTTGTTTGTGGGGAAGAAAAATTACTGAGCACTATGAGCGCAGAAATTTCAGTTGTCAACTGTTTTCTGCGGTTAGAAATTCTCGGTATGAGAATCCGGTGCAGGCCGCGACTCACCTGGCGGCAAGTATGACTTCGGCAGCCTTCTCTGCAATCATGTAGATCGCACTCACAATGAAAAATCCAGGGATGCGGGGAAAAACTGAGGCATCTACGACCCGCAGCCCTTCAGTTCCATGCACGCGAAAATCGCTAGCCAGCACGCCATTGTCCTCGCGAGACCCAATGGCGCAAGTGCAAGAGGCGTGATGCCCCCAGGCATTATTGCGAATAAATTCCTGCAACTGTTCGTCAGTCTGTACCTCTTCGCCTGGCAGGTCCTCTCGCTCGATCAGCTTCTGCCTCTGCAGCGGGACTGTTAACCTTCGGACAAAACGGACACCCTCAACCACGGCCTCTAAGTCCGCGTCTGCGCCTTCTTCGAAATAACGAAAATTGACGTACGGCATGTCCCGCGGATCGGCGGAACGCAGCGTGACCTCACCTGCCCGGTTCCGTGTGTGGCCCTTTAATACCACCCAGGTGAGATAGTTCAGGTCTTTTGCGAACGCCAGAGAATATCCGGGATAATAGCCCTTGAAGTTGGCGAGCAATGCCATGCAGAACAGGTCGGGCGGACCTTCAGCAACTGGTGAGTGCCTAAAAACGGTAAGCAAACTGCCATTGGTCGCATACACTCCACTGCGGCAGGCTGTCCACTGCCGATATTGCGGGTCATCAGTACAAAACTTCGCATTCTTATAAACGTGCCATGCCGGGAAGTTCATCCGGTTTACTACTGCAATTTCGTAACGATCTTGCAAGTTTTGCCCCACGCCGGGCAGATCGACCCGCACCGGGATATGGAAACGCTCCAGCACCTCCCGCGGCCCAATCCCAGAAAGCATAAGCAGTTGAGGAGAATTGAAAGCTCCAGCGGCCAAAATCACTTCTTTCGAAGCGTAGATACTGCGACGCTCGCCGGGCTTCGCGCTGGGCCGCGAATGAGCGCGATAAAGGCACTCGCCGTGGAGATACTCCACCCCCATGGCGCGATTGTTTTGGTCCAGCAGCACTCGAGTTGCGAGGGCATTCAACTCCAGCCTCAGATTGGGATGTTTGCGCCGTGTTTCGAGAAGGTGTTCACGGGTGCCAAACCGAGCGTGGTTTCTGGTTGTGAGCGGCGCAAACCTGGTGCCGAATGCGTCTTTTTTCACCAAATGCCAATCGTTCGGATCTAGTTGTCCTTGGAACAACCATTCCAGGCGTTTGATCTGGTCCTTGGAATCGAAGAAGGAATCTAGGACGGACTCAACAACCACTTCCCTCAATGCGCGATTGCGCAACGCTGCCATGGGCACCGCTTTTTCTGTGTGCAGCCACCCCTTCCAGCCGTGCCGCGTTGGGTTGAACCCGATCTTCGCCAGCCAGCGCTGGAGTGGACGATAATGGCAGTTCTCCATGCGCTCGAAGTACGTCCACATGCGTTCAGCGCGCCAGCTTGGGTCCTGAGTGATATCGGCAATGTGGTCCCAATCAGAGTTGTTGGGACAAACCAGAATCATGGCATTGTGAGCCGTGCAGCCACCCAATGTTCCGGCGCGGGGATAGAGCACGCCGTCGACCGATTTGCCTTGAAACTCTGCTAAGTACTTTGGATCCAGCCGTTGCTGATTATCGTCAGCATAGTGGCGGACGAAGAAGTCCCACTTCATGGCCTCGTTCTCAGAAGCGAAGCCATGAAACGCGGGGACGTCGTAGTCGTTAGGCAAGCGATTTGCGTCCGGCTGAACTGGGTCTCCCCCGCTCAGCTTTCGCGGATCGCCCCCGGCTTCGAGCAGGACAACCGAGTGTCCCACTTCCGCAAGCCGAGCTGCAACCGTGCCTCCCCCCGCACCCGATCCAACAACTACATACTCGCAAGTGGCAGTTTGATCTGAAGTCATCAAAGTCATTCCATCGCGAGCAGCGCGAAGGCTTATTTGCCACATTCCGTAAATAGAGAATTAACTCGAGCTGGCGGCCTTAGCTGTGACTTTCCATCTGGTCAGTTTGGGCTGCGAAGCATCCGTCGCTACTGCAGTCACGTGATAGGAGCGTGATCGGCCCAATTCGCGAACTGCGAGATTTCCCTTCCGCCAAGCATATTCAACCAAATACTCCGAGGCAGCGGTGATTCGATCTTCCTCGACTGCGCTGTTGGCGGGATTCTCTGTTATCCGACGGCCCCGGTCGATGTAGAACGGTACTCCATAATGCTCGTAGTTGATTTTACCCAACGATTCTGGCGGGATTCGCGCGACGACGTCGCAGCAGTCTACGAACCGACGGTTACTCAGGCCGTTGAGCGTGGAGACAAACTGTGCATCACCTACCCTCGGAGAACCAAACGTGTTCAGGAAATCAGGCCGTCTGATACTGGCGAGCAACGTTGCCATCGCGGCACCAAGGCTGTGACCGGTGAACAGAACCCGGCCGCGAAGCTTGTCAAGGGCGGGGCTTAGAGTCGGCAGGAGAGGGCCGATCGCTCCGGCAAATCCCGTGTCAACGAGGCCGGCGATCGGAGATTGAGGGTCTAGAGGCCAGTTGCATTGCAGAAATTCGGCATCATCGGCCAAGTCAGTTGGGTCGTCAGCATCCGTGCCGCGAAATGCAAGTACGGCTAGGCTCTTACTTGACTCCGAGTCCTCGTGAACCGCTAGCAGGCCGTGTGACCCCATACCGTTCGGAGTGCCGGTGTTCTCAAAAAACTGACACATACAGCCGAGCGGTTCAAGAACCGCGCGCACCTGTTGCTGATCGAATTGAAAATTCGGTTCACTACGGCAATAAGCCAGCCTCACCTCTGCGCACAACGCTGCTTCTGTCTCGGGTAGGCCTGAAGAAAAGAAATTCCCACTGCGGGCAGGATAAAAAAGATCCACTTTTCGGGGGCTGTAAACAATGTTCATGTCAAACTCCTGAAGCTGCCCTTCGAAGCAGCGCTGTTTCGTACTAGGAGGATAGCGAGTGCTCGACCGCTAGTTTATAGCCTGCAACTATACACCCGAAGATGGAGTTAGACGGGAAAGCTCTCGTCGCCCGTCGGCTCATAGTGTTCGACACGGTTCATACTCTGCCGCAGAGTTGAGAGTTCCTTGTACAGGCGCAGCCGGGCGCGACTCTGGTTGCCCAAAGGACGATGCTCGGGAATGCAATGCCATGGGTTATAAGAAAGTATCCTGGCAAATGCGAGCTGCTCGGGCGAATCGAACTTCTGTTTTGGTATTCGGAGCACTGCTGCTGGCACGCGGGGTGAAAGCCGCGTCGGCCACAAGACGGCATTGTTCTCAATGGGCATCAGGTGAGGATCGGTTTGTACCTGAAGTAAAATGTCGAACTCCACGTCCTGCCTCGCGAGAGTGGCGACCATAGCTTCACGCAGATAGTTATCAGGCGGGCGGAACGGCAGACGCGGCACACGCGTTCTCGTCTTGAGCCGTGGCCACAGGGAATACTGCATGGCCTGCCCTTCACCAAGGAGGTATGGAACGCAACTAAAATACGCGCTCTCCAGTGGGCTGCTTTGAGTCTTTATCCAAAGCGACTGCATGACCAAGTCCATCACATGCGGATGCGTGAAGTTGAGAAAATAAAAAATCTGAGCGTTTTTGTAGCTCCAGTGCTGTAACTGCGAATTGGCATTGGTATCTGGAGTCACGAATGTTGGCGGGGAAACGCCAAACATGTCTTGTGTGAACTTTTCGTCATCCAGCAGCTTGGGACCGGGCACTCCCATGAGCTTGATGCTCATGCTCATGAACCCCACGTCGTCAATATCGGGAGTTATGTACGGGCCAGGCCCTGAGAGACGTACCCATGCCCTATACGTGCGCGGCTGCGCGAAGATGCCGCGGCGCATGTGCTCGGGCAAGTCTTCGCGAATGGCGATCTCACCCCGAACCATTCCATGCGTCTTGGTATTTCCCGCGCGCTGGAAGTCCCCGGCTTGCCAGAGCCTGCGCATCTGATTACCCATTGTTGCAATGATGTCATCGAGATGCGTCTCTTCATCCGGCTGAATTCTTTCCTCAGCTAGTTTGAGGCCGTCGTCTTTGCGTCGCAGATTAATGAGGGCGGTGGCTAACTTGGTCAGAAACTCGCGAAATAGTTTGTCGAACACCGGACGAAAGAAGGGATCGATTCGGCGTTCCAAATGAACAAACAATGTGGAGGTGTTGGCGAGCCAATTGAGGAGCCGGACACCGGTGTCGGCAGGGGGTAAGCCATAACCGCTATTACTATTGGAACGCACGGCTGAGGTGCCTCACTATACTCTGCTCACGAGCGCAGCTCGGATTTTCTCCGTCGAGCGAGCAGGAAAGAGTTTTGAACGGGTTGGAGCGTTTTTTGTCGGCACTTGTTCGTTAAAGCCTCATCGCGCACACCCTGAGGCGGTGTTAATCGGCCTTTTCCCCAGTCCCTCCGCCCCGATAGGTATTGAACAACTTGAATAGCGTTCCCAGCGCTCCCAAAGCCGTCGTAACGTAGGCGCGGGGATGAAACCGATCGCGGATTGCAGTTCCACGCCGATGACCAATCAGTCGTGCGGATCCGCCTAGGAAAATTCTAGATTAACATCGGGCCACTGTCTCTGTGTTCTTCGTCTTCGTGGCAGGTTCAACAAACGATTCTGTCTCGTTTATGCCAAGAGCTCATCCCTAATGGGTAGATATTGTGAACAGTGTTATCACTCACGATCCGCAGCAATGAGTGAGGCGATTTTTCGCCAAGAATCCCCAGAAGCAGTCATGGAAATGAAATTCGGTTGTCCCGCAGGGCCAGCAGACATGGACTTTGGTGTGGTTGTATCCAAGTTAGCCCTAGCGCATACTCGAAATGCCCGAATCTGTTACCGTGAGTTTCTTGTTCGCCGATTTAGAATATTAAATCTTTAGGAGACCCCCATGAAGAGCTATGTTGGTTTACTAATTGGGTTTAGCGCGCTCGCGCTTTCACTCAGTGCGACAGCCCAGGATGCGATTGCGAAGAAGCCTGAGGGTGGCCCGCCCCCATTAGGAATTCACTGGGCCAAAGGGATTAAACCTGCTGGCCCCGGCGGACGGTCACCGCTTATGCTTTGGCATAACGGCCCAATATTGACCAGTTCGGCAGTTCAGGTAATTTATTGGGGCACTAGTTGGGGAAACACAGGTTTTGTCGGCGACAAGATCAATGGACTTACATCCTGGTACACCGGTTTCAGTGGCTCCAACTATGCAAAAACCTCCGATGAATATACCGGTACAAATGGCCAGGTGGGGGCGACCAATACTCTGGGGAGCGACGTGATCGACCTGTCTCCTGCCGGCAGCGGCGCGAAGACATCAACAATTTTGGCTGAGGTTTGCCGCAAAATCACCAATCCTGTGGCGAACGGATATTACCCTGTTTACGTAGATTTGCCGCGTGGACATGCCGGCTACTGTGCTTACCATAGTTGGGGGACCTGCGGCTCGACTAACGTGCAGTTCGCGTTTTTCTGGAACCTCGACGGCGACCCAGGCTGCGATCCGCAAGACACCTCGGGCCTGCACTCGCAGGGACTGGCCGCATTGGCCAATGTTAGCGGTCACGAACTCTCGGAAGCCCGAACCGACCCTACGGGCTCCGGTTGGTATGACTCCAGGGGAGCCGAGAATGGCGACAAGTGCGCTTGGACTTTTAATGTCCCCCTGATCACATTCAGCAATCGCAGCCAGTGGAAGATTCAAGGCGAATGGTCAAATGCCGCCTACAACGCCGGCACCGGTTATCCCAACAGCTCAGGCCAAGACGGCTGTCTGGACGGACACTGAGGAATTCGCTAAGGCAAACCACAGAGCGCCGCGAACTCTCCGGCGCTTTTTCGTTTAGCGTGCTGCTGAAAACTATCACACTCAGAATCCGGTTGTGAGTGTTATTGCGATGTCACAGCAGCAACCCTTCGCTCCGAGTTTCGTTCGCACTTGCCAGCACGCCATTCCCCCTAAACGATAAAGGCCGAACCGAAAAGCTGTTCTTTGGAAGCGTCAAAACCGATGGCAAGTCCTATCGTTTCTTGGCGGCGAGGATGAGGCGCAAGAGTTCGCCAAACTGCTGCAGCGTGACCTTCTTCGCGTCGTCGTCGGTATTTACGCGGTGAACAACGACGATATTCAAAGCGGAACGACGGCAATAAAGTGCCCCCCGCCGCCCCAAGCTGAAAAACTCCCATCCGGCAATTCGACTCCCGGATAGTGGTTACCATTCACTGCGACCCACCACAAGTATCCGTAGCCACTGTAGCCATCCCTCGCGTTGCCATCTGCGACCGAATAAGCGGTTGTGCTGTCTCGGACCCACCGTGCGGGAATAAGCTGCGCGTCGCGCCACTTGCCGTCCGTCATATACAGCAGCCCGAATCGAGCCATATCGCGCGCAGTCATCCGAAATGGGTAGGCACGATGAATCGAATCCGGCCCGGTGACGTACTCCTGCTTGTTCGGAACATAGTCCTCCATACCAATTCGTTGAGCGATCTGTGTATCGAAGCTGTGGTAAATCGAGTCGTGCGCCGCCTTCTCGTAGATCGTCCCCAGCGCATTGAAGTCCCAATTGTTGTAAGACCAAAACGAACGCGGCGGGTGCGAGCCACGCGGCGGTTTTTCCGCTTTCATTGCGGGTGACTCATAAAGGGCCGCATGGTAGATACCCGACCGCGCTTTGAGAAAGTCTATCACTCGCGCCTTTTTCTTTTCCAGCGTCAACGACGGCTGGGTGACGTCAATCCCCAGTTGATCGAGCGTGGCGTTCACGTCGATTTCGCCCTTCGCCCCGGCGCGATGCCATGCAGAGCGCTCAGAAAAGCTCTTGCGAATGGAGTGCACATTGAACTTAGTGGTCGTCACGCCCCATTGAGAGACGATGATCCCGTCGTCGACGATGACGACTGCGGCTGTGTCAATGGAATCTGCGTAGGCTTTGGCGGCGGCCAACTTCTCCGAGGACCAGCCTCGATCTTCAGGCTTGACGGCCTGCGTCCAGTGTTTTCCCGGATATTCGTTGTGTGCCATGCCGTGGGTCTTGCCGTCCGCTCGGGACACCTGCAGGGCGACGAAAAGGAAAGCGGCTGCGAGTAACCCACGTCGTGTGGATACCCACTGGAACCACATTGCAAACTTATGACTGTCGTCGCGGCGCTTTAAATCCATCGGTGGGGGGTTCGCGGTGTATAAGCGGGTGTGTGGAAGGACGAGAAGACTCAATGCCCCAGCCAAGACTCCGAGCAGCAGCACGTACGCGAGACCGGCTCTATGGGGGCTGCTTCATCGTTGTGCAGCAGGTTCCAGTTTGACGGTCTGTTAACATGTTCGCAAAGATGGCCGACCCTGCAGCCAGCACGCAGAATATACTCCCTCGATTTTCAAAAGCCCTGAATTCATCGTGGGGATTCGCAAGCACGGCAGTCATGCAGCATTTATTCAGAGTTACGCGTAGCCTGAAGTATGCAGTCATGCTTCTTGCGCTATGCGTCGTGTTACAATCCGCCACGCTTGCGTCGCATTCCCAGGAGCAACCAAAGCGCCAGCGCATCACAGGCATCGATCACGTATCTATCTACGTCAGCAACGTTAACAAATCCCGCAAGTTCTATTCCGATGTTTTCGGACTGACAGTCTCTTGTCCGCAGTACACAGGTTCTGAAACCTGTTTTCTTGTGCGTACGCCCTACCAGCGACTGGTTCTGAAATCAGCACCGCCCCAAACAAAAAATGGAGTCCTTAAGAACTGGCTCGCAGAAATTGCGTTCTCAACTGACAACCTCACGGAAATGCGTCGCTACCTTCTGGCGCATGGCCTAGTGCCAGGCGCCATTCACAGAGACGCCGACAGTGGACGATACTTCCGAGTTCGCGACCCGGAGGGAAATTCGATTGCTTTTGTTCATAGGCCGTCACCTAAAATCGGATACGCGGCTGCGCCCAAGCAGATCAGTTCGCACCTGATCCATGCAGGTTTCGTCGTCAAAGACATGAGCGCCGAGAATCGTTTTTACGTTGACCTCCTCGGGTTTCGCCTTTACTGGTACGGCGGATTTAAAGATGACGGCACCGATTGGTACGAACTCCAGGTTCCCGACGGCCCCGATTGGATCGAATACATGCTCAACATTCCTGCAAACGCCGACCACAAAGAGCTCGGAGTGCAAAACCATTTCTCCTTGGGCGTGAAAGACGTTCACGCTGCCGCGAACCAGCTTCGTTTGAACGGCTTGAAGACATTCGACGGCCCAGAAGTTGGCCGCGACGGCAAAGACAGCTTGGATGCGTACGACCCAGACGGCACACGCGTCGAAATTATGGAGTTCACGCCTGCACAGAAACCGTGCTGTCACCCTTATAGCGCGGATCATCCTAAACCGTGACCGATCTTGTTTAGGGGTGTATACGAGTTTAGCCGAGTGTGCTACTCAGTAATCTGGTCTTTCGTTGCGTTCAAATCATCCTGCAGTGAGATCGGAGTAGGGATCGCGATTGCTCGCGACCCCCTCCCCAGACCCGGACGGGCGCTCGTTAGCGCATCCGTTTCTTATCTCGGATGAATAGCGGCCAAACCGATTGCTTGACCACACACTCGCCCACCCGTGGGACACGCGCAATCCCGCTCAGTGTCGGGTAAGTGTCAAATGGGAAAGTGTTCTCCTTGATCCGCGGCCTTCCCTCCTCACTCTCCGCCGACGATGCTCCGTCTTTGTTCGAATGATTCATCGGTACTACGCCGCAGTGTGACTCCTCGCAGGCGTGCACGTGGGTCGTGTGGCTTTTGCCTTCACCCGCCGACCTGGTCCGGTTGGACACCAGGTGCCTCCGAGGTCTCCCGGTTCTCGTGCATGAAGTTTCTAGGCGTGTCTGGGGTCTTCGACTACGCCGGACTGAGCAAGAACTCGCGCTAACGCTCCCGCTCATGTTGCCTTCCGCGCATTACAAAGACGTCGGCGTCCGGATTGCATCTTTTCGAAGCTCAATAGCCCACCCCGCCTATCCCCTGGCTACGCTTCACTGCGTCCCTCGCGGTAGCAGCGCAAGACTCGGGGCCGAGCGGATCGCTACTCCTTACTCGTAGTCGGGTAAGGCAATGGCGCGGACCGGGCTTCGAATGATGCCGACGTTTCCATCGCCTCCCCTAAAATTCCGTACGGCGGGTTTTCCCCGGTACGGCTTCAAGGCCGGACTCTCAGACAAGGCCTGCCCAGTAGTCTGGTTTGCCATTGTCCTTCGTGCTCTCTGCTTTCACCATGCGTTCCCTGCTCTGTGTCAGGGACGATGTGCTTACGAGCACTTCCGTGCAAGCGGTCTTCCGCTTTATCGGGTTATGCTGTCACGGTCTATCTTCACTTAATCGGCCCCATCCGCCCCACTCACGGGCACATCCTGATTTCACCGACTTGCGGGATATATGATGCCCTCGCTGTGCGTTTCCGCCTAGGCGACCCCTGAGTGGTTCCGTGCTTTCACTGTACCTTCCTTCTCCACATGCCGTCCTCTATGACCGCGGGGAGTTCATCGGTTGCACTTGCTCAGTTCCTTCACCGATGACATTGGCCTTCGCCGAGAGCCTAAAGGCTCGGCACTCCCGAAACTCCCATCATCCGTTTCCGATGGGGGATGGTTTCGCGGCTACACTGGTTCGCTGCTTCGCTGCGGCCTGTCGAGTTGCTCGCCCCCCTGTACGGATCTGACCAGGAATTTCCCCCAGCCAACGG
>Ga0137378_10000206_pt1 | contig 40282 bp, 39 predicted proteins | sample SagtaG_21_FD_104813 | JGI IMG/M metagenome (GOLD analysis project Ga0137378, IMG submission 104813) | Vadose zone soil microbial communities from Sagehorn Ranch, Mendocino, California, USA - Sage2_L_60_16 metaG | ecosystem: Environmental > Terrestrial > Soil > Vadose zone | place: USA... | reverse complement strand
TTCTTCAAGCTCAATTCTGTATCGGTTTGCTTCCCTTTAGCGTCTTGAACGAACCATCTCCAACTAGCTTCGTTGAGCGGCAGAATTTGAATCTCCGTATGGGCGTCCGGCGTTTCACCCGGCTCACTAATGCGTTCTCAAAGAAGTTTGAAAATCACTGCCACATGGTTGCGATCTACCACGCCTATTACAATTTCTGCCGGGTTCACCAAACGCTGAGGGTGACTCCCGCGATGGAAGCTGGTCTCACGGATCACATTTGGAGTTTGGAAAAGTTGGTTGGACTATTGGAAACGAGTGCGGCTGGAGCAGCGGCGTGAAAGAAGAACTGTGGATAGGACTGGTAAATGTGAAGCCCATACCGCAAGCACCGGGCGCTCTTAACGGTGCAGCCGGGGCCTTCGTCAACATCATAACGTGGGCGACTGATCTGGCGACGTTCAAAGCCAAGGCCGAAACAGTGGCCGCCACCTTTGATGTTTATGTGGTTGAGATTGAAAATGCGGAGTCTGTGTCACTCAGAAAGTCTAAGTTTACAGTCGATGATGAAATTGAGGAGTTGATCTTACGAGCGGAGGGCAATGAAGACTACATCCTCTGTGGGACATTTCATGAGTACCCACATGAAACCGCATAAATTCAAAACAGCCCACTACCGCCTCGCGAATGTACTACTTACTCGCCGAGTTGGTTGCCGGTTGCGGCGGGGGTGCAGGTTCGGGAGAAACATAAACTACCTCTCCAGGACGAGCATAGTGGAACTGTTCGCGGGCTTCCTTCTCAATGCGTTTGGGATCGCTCTTGAGCTGGCTCACCTGTTCGGAATACTGGGTGTTTTCTCTCTGCAGTAGCCCAATTTCTTTTTGCAGGTCCTGATATTCGGCCCGCTTCGTCCGATAAACCACCATGCCGTTGGCGCCGAACATGACATGCACAAACAGCCACGCAGCCAGGATCAGGACGGCGGCTGTTGCGAGACGAGTGCGAAGGAAAGCCAATTTCTCCACTACCGGTTCGGCCTTGGCGCGAAGCTTTGCGGCCCAAGCCTCGGCTTGGTCGGCTCCCTTCGTCAGCGAACGCAACCTTTCCTTCGGAGGAGGCAGCACCCGAATTTTGGGTAGTTCTACTCGAAGATCCATTGCTTGGCTGCCGCACTCAGTTCTTGCAAACCCTGCTCACTGGGCGCTTCCGAATAGACTCTGACCACGGGCTCTGTCCCGGAGAGCCGGTAACAGACCCAGGAGCCATCGTCGAGAACCAGCTTCAGACCATCCTTGCGGACGGTTTCGCTGACCTTGTGTCCGGCAAAACTATGCGGATCAAGGCGTAACTTTTCAGTAAACTTCTCCTTCACTTGCGGCGTCAAGCGGAAGTTCTCGCGCACCGGGTAAAAGGAACCAACTTTGACAAATAGCTCCTGCAACAGACGGCCCAGCGATTGCTTACGGCGCGCCACCATTTCGCAGCAGAGCAGGCCAGCTAAGATGCCGTCTTTCTCGGGAACGTGATAGCGAATGGAAAGCCCGGCGCTTTCTTCGCCGCCGATTGCGATTTTGTCCTGCTTGATCAGTTCTCCGATGTATTTAAAGCCAACGGGTGTCTCGTGCAGTTCGACCTGGTGATGTTTTGCGAGGGCGTTGATCAGGTTCGTCGTCGCGACCGATTTGCCGACGCCGTTCTTCCAGCCGCGGCTCTCTACTAAGTAATCAAACAGCAGCGCGATGACATAATTCGGCTGAAGAAACGTGCCGTCTTCGTCCACGATACCGAAGCGATCGGCGTCGCCGTCGGTAGCGATGCCGATGTGGGCTTTGGTGTCGCGCATTTTCTCGCGCATAGGTTCGAGCAGGTGATCGTCGGGCTCAGGAGCGTGCCCACCGAAGAGGACGTCCCGATAGTCGTGCACAGTTGCAACTTCGATTCCGGCGTCTCGCAAGAGTGAATCAGGGTAGCCGCGAGCCGCGCCCCACAGCGGGTCGAAGACCACCCGCACTCCAGCTTTCTGAATGGCGGCAAAATCTATGATCTTCCTCAAGCGTCCGAGATAGGTGGGCTTGGGATCGAGCGACTGGGCCGCGGCTTTGACTGTGCCGGGCGTTCCCTCAGTGGCCGCGATTTCCTTTTCTATCTGCTGCGTCACCTCAGGGAGCGCAGGTGCGCCGTCGGGTGTGGAAAACTTAATCCCGTTGTACTCAGGAGGATTATGCGAAGCGGTGAAGTTGATGGCGCCGTCGGCTTTCTCGTGAATCACCGCGTAAGAAATCGCCGGAGTGGGCGCGGCATCGGCGATCACGAGGGGGGTGATGCCGTAACTGCCCAGAATATCGGAGGCGAGCGAACAGAAAGTTTCCCCGAGAAAGCGGGGGTCTCGGCCCACGATCACCCGCGCTCCCTGCGGCCGTTGCGATTTCACGTATCGCGCAATACCATTGACCGCACGCCGCACGTTGGCAAAGGTAAATTCCTCTGCCGTCACCGCGCGCCATCCGGATGTGCCAAACTTGATTTGAGTAGTCACAGGAGAATTTCTCTCGATGCAGCGAGCATTTAGCGCTTGGCACTTAGCATTTCGCAACTAGCCACAAGGGCCAACCCAAAATGCCGGCTGCGAAGTGCTGATTTCCAAAGGCTGATTCTATATGACCGACAAACTGCTCGTCCTCACTACGGCTGGATCAGAAAGTGAAGCTGGCAAAATCGCTCAGACCCTGGTCGAGCGCCGGTTGGCAGCTTGCGTCAACATTGTGCCTCGTATTCAATCCGTTTACAGGTGGAAGGGTAAGGTCGAGCAGGCTGAGGAATATCTTTTACTGATCAAGACCATGAAGGCCCGCGAAGAGCAGGTGCGCGCTGCGATTAGCGAGCTGCATACTTATGAGCTGCCGGAATGTATTGCCATTCCGATTGAGAGCGGCGGCGCGAATTATCTGAAGTGGCTATCGGATTCGGTGGAATAATTTTGGGTACCAGAGCGAACTGCACCCAATTGCTCAGTGGTGCCACCAGCCCGGGTTGTAAGGAGAATGACGCTTGACTTATCGGCGTTGAGCTGGCCAAAAGTGCGGTAGCCGATGCGGCAGTCGCCAAGGACTTCTCCCGTCTTCAGCTTGAAATCGCCCAGGTTCGAAAATGTTGTTCCTTCGGGAAAGCGAGAAGGGGCGCTATGACCAGTTCCATAGCAGCAGCCACAAGAAGATGAGGCGACAAAACAATCGCATAGCGCGGGATTGTAGCAGGCAGGAGGGATTACCGGAGCGCCTGATCGAGATCGGCAATTACGTCGTCCACATCCTCGATCCCTACCGAGATACGCACCATGCCGTCGGTGATGCCAATGGCCTTCCTTCCCTTCGCTCCCAGAGCGGCGTGGGTCATGGTGGCGGGATGCGAGATTAACGTCTCCACTCCGCCCAGGGATTCGGCCAGAGTGCATACTCGCACCCGCTTAAGAATTCTGGCGGCATTGGCGAGAGACCCGGTTTCGAAGGTAATCATGGAGCCGAAGCCGGTCATCTGACGGCAAGCGAGCTCGTGTTGTGGATGATTCTTCAATCCGGGATAGAAAACCCTTTTTACTTTCTTATGTCCGGCCAGGTATTCCGCCACTCTGCGCCCGTTGCAATCATGCTGCAGCATGCGGACGGCGAGCGTCTTTGTGCCGCGCAAAACCAGCCAGCATTCAAACGGTGAAAGAATCGCGCCTGCAGCTTTCTGCACAAAACCCAGTTGCTCGGCCCGCTCCTGGCGCGTGCACACGACCACTCCGCCCAGCCCATCACTGTGGCCGTTGAGAAATTTTGTCGTCGAGTGGACCACCATGTCTGCGCCCAGCGCAATGGGCTGTTGGAAAAACGGGGACATGAACGTGTTGTCCACAACCAATTCAACTTTCTTGCGACGGCTGATCTGCGCGATAGCCACTATATCGCTGATGGACATTAGCGGATTGGTCGGCGTTTCTACGTAAACCATCCGGGTATTCTTGCGGATGGCGCGCTCAACGTTCTTCGCGTTTGAAGTATTCACATAGGTGAATTTGAAGCCGTACCCAGAGAGCACCTGATTAAAGAGTCGCGGAACCCCTCCGTACAGATCGTTGCCACAAACAACGTGATCGCCGCTCTTGTACATGGCGCAGATAGCATTGATAGCGGCCATCCCGCTGGCAAACACACGCGATGCGACTCCACCTTCAAGCGAAGCCAGATTCTTTTCTAACCGATCGCGCGTCGGATTGGAAACGCGGGCGTATTCGTATCCTCGGTTCTTTCCGAGTTCGTCTTGGACGTAGGTGGACGTGGCATAGATAGGCACGGAGACGGAACCAGTAGAGGGATCGGGCTCCTGGCCATCGTGGATGGCACGAGTGGCGAAGCCGGGGCAAGGAGGATGCGAGCTCTTGACGACTGATTCCATATAGATCTAGTTAGTTGTTCCCGCTAGCCTGCGGTGATAAGCAGCTCTTTCCCGCCTCAATCAATCGGCGCCTCCAGGGTAGGGAGCCACCCATCATCAAAGAACTCCACCGGTATTGTCCCAGCGAACGGACCCGGCCTCGGACGCGGCACGTCGACCCAATAGCCGTGCGCAGCTTTTTCTAAAGCAACAGCAGTCAGCTTGCTCAAGACCACTGGCGCGAATCGACCTCAAACGCTGCGTATCCAAAACTGTCTCACCTTTGTCATATTGCGCAAAATACTCCGTACGGTCGACTCTCATTTGCTTTGGGTCTCGCCGCCGATCGAAATGGATATTTTACCCACACCACGCCAGTTTGATACCTTCCTGCCGCATGTCGTCCATCCAAGGATGACGAACACCATCCCCGCGCGCTCCGCTCACAAGCTGTTGTCGCAGCAAACTGTCCGCCGGAAGCTTCTTCATGAGTTCGCGGATGTGCTGTGCTACCTCAGGCCGAGTATCGGGTGCGGCTCGACTTGAGGATCGCTGATCGCAAGAACGCTGAGAGCGCAAAGTAAGGGTGACTCCTAATAGAGCACTCTGCGCGGCTAGTAGCACAGAGAGACTCAATTCACTGGTTCGTGAAGACAGTTCCTGAAATTGAGGCCACGGACGAAGAACGGTTCTCATATTCCGCCTTCAAAGATTTTCTTGGACAAGTACCTCTCCGCCGAATCCGGAATCATCGTGACAACCCGCTTCCCTGCCCCAAGTCTGCGTGCCACGTGCAGCGCCGCAAACACGGCGGCCCCGCCGCTGGAACCTGAAAGGACGCCTTCCTTCGCGGCCAACTCGTTCACCGTATCGAACGCGTCTTTGTCAGTGACCATGAGAATCTCATCGCAAACCGAGGGGTCGAAATTCTTTGGGATGAAACTCGCTCCAATGCCTTCCACTTTGTGTTTGCCGGGAGGTCCGCCTCCGAGCACCGAGCCTTGAGTTTCGACCGCCACCGTCAGCATGCGCGGCAGTTTCTCTTTCACGAAACGCGCAACCCCGGTAAAAGTCCCCGCCGTGCCCGAGCCGAGAACGACGGCATCGAGTCTGCCTTCCATCTGCTCAAAAATCTCTTCGGCGGTGGTTTCGTAGTGATACTCGGGGTTGGCAGGATTTTCAAATTGTCCAGCCATGAAGGCTCCGGGAGTTTTCGCCGCGAACGCCTGCGCCTGCCGGATCGCGCCCGCCATGCCTTCTTCGTCCGAAGTGCGCATGACGTCGGCGCCGAGGGCACGCATAATCTTGACCTTCTCTTCCGAAAACCGTTCCGGCACAAATAATGCCACTTTGTACCCGCGATTCACGCCGATCAGCGCCAGACCAATCCCAGTGTTGCCGGCGGTGGCCTCCACGATGATGCCGCCTTTTTTCAGCTGCCCTTCACGTTCCGCGTTACGGACAATTCCGATGGCCGCACGGTCTTTCACACTGCCGCCAGGACTCAAGTATTCGAGTTTGGCAAAGACATCGGCGGAAGTGGCGGGCACCAGCCGCGTAAGCCTGAGCATCGGAGTCTGGCCGACCAGTTCAGTAATGTCATCCGCTACGCGCAGGCGAGGGTTGGAGAGAATCGACACTCTACAGGGTACGAAAGAGACCGAACAGCGTCAATGTACGATCGGGTAATCAGGTCATCGGGTGATCGGGCAATCTGAAAATCACTTATCACCCGATTCTTTCTAGCTCTCTTGTCTAGCGCTCTTGTCCGGGGTAGTAGCCGGAACGGGTCCGCACGCTCAGCTTTCTGTAGGGTTTGGCATGAGCATCCACGCGGACCGTTCGGAAGCCGCCCACCGATTTCGGCGTGGTCGGGGCATAGGTGATGGTGTACTGGTTGCGAATGTCGTGGGCAACGGTCCGGCTGATTTCGTCAACCTCGCCGAGGGTTGGGGGAAAGAACGCGACCCCTCCGGTGCGGTCCGCAATCAATTGCAAGGCCCGCCGAGCCTTCCGCGACTTCTCCTCCCCGAGCAAGCCAATGGCATAAACGACCGGGCCGTTCTCCTGCTGCAAAGTGTGCATGGCCTGTTCCAGGCTCAACTGGCTGGCATCGTCTTCGCCGTCGGTGACCACAAATATGACCTTCCTCTGTAGTGGAGAATGTGCCAACTGATCGGTCCACGAGGCGACGATCGCGTCATACAATGCAGTGCCGCCGCGAGCTTCGACTTTTTCGAGCGCAGTCTGCAGCTTCTTAATGTCGGAGGTGAACTCCTGGTCCAGGTAGTACTCGTCGTTGAAGTTGACCACGAAGACCTGATCTTGAGGATTGCTGGATCGGACCAGATTCAGCGCCGCCTTGTTCACTTGATCGCGCTTTTCTCGCATGGATCCCGAGTTGTCAATCACGATTCCCATGGCGACGGGGTAATCCTCATGCCGGAAGGATTTGATCTGCTGAGGAAGGTTATTCTCGAAGACCGTAAAAGAAGCACGGTCCAGGTTGGTGATCAACCGGTTTCTCTCGTCCACTACCGTAGCGTGGAGCGTAACTTCATCCACTTCTTTGCGGAAAACGAAGACGCCATTGTCGGTGGATGAGGGCGACTCTCCGGCCGACGATCCAGGCTGACTGGCCGGAACTTGCCCTGAAGGCGAAGTCTGCGCCGGGGCAGCTGGGCTGGATGGCGCAGGTTGGTCTGGGTGAGCTGAGCCTTGGGCGCTTTGGGGAGCTGGCGGCTGGGTTGATGGCGTTTGGCTTGAAGACGTTTGGGTCAGGCCCGGGCCTGAAAAGAGCAGACCCGCCACGACCACAAACACAATTCCAGTGAGAATTCTGGTGAAAAGGCTATTGCGAGGATGCATAGTACCCAGTTTTGGCATAAACATGGAGCGGCGGCAATCCCTTTGGAGGAAGTAGCTTCACTTTTATCTTATGCCATTTGCCGTCATGCCCTGGGTTTGTTGGACGGTATCCTAGTACGTATTGGTTGCGTAGCTCGATCCCAATTTTTGCAGCCACATCGGCCAGGTCGTTGGGGTTGTCAATGGTAAAGGCGCGCCCTCCGCTCAATTCTGAGACGTCGCTCAGCAACTGCGGCCCCAGCCGCTCTTCTTCAGTCCGGAAGTCATGATCGTAAATCCCAATGGAATAGACCATCACGTCGGCCTCTTTTACCAGGGACTTGATCTCGCCCTCGGTATAGCGGCTGTGGTTGTCGCCGCCATCGGAAATGATCAATAGAGATTTCTTGGGATACTTGGCCTGGCGCATCTTGCTGATGCCCAGATAAATTGCGTCCAGCAGCGCGGTCCTTCCTTTGGGAACGGTATAGATTAACTTGTTCTGCAGGTCGTCCACTGACTGGGTGAAGTCGGAAACCTCTTCCGGCTTGTCGGCAAAGGCGATCAGGAAGAACTCGTCCTGCGGATTCGCAGTCTTGAAGAACTCAATCACGGCTTCGCGGGCGCGCTCGATCTTGCTGCTCATGCTCCCGCTCATGTCAAAGATCACGCCCAGCGAAATTGGGGCATCTTCGCTCGAGAAATGCCGCACGTCTTGCCGGTCTTTGCCTTCAAAAACTTGAAAGTTTTCTTTGTCGAGGCCGGTGACCAGTCGGTTCATCGGATCCGTCACCGTGACCGGAACCAAGACCAGATCGACCTTGGACCGGATGGTCGGAGAATGCGTGCGGACCGTGTCGCCCAATACATTCTTCGCGTCGGCCTTGTCCGTTTCCAAGCGAGGTGCGACGTGGATATCTTCTACGTCGGGAGTCTGCGCAAATGCAGCCGATGAATTCAACAACAAGCAGACGGTTAGCAGGGTAAGGGCACAGGGAAGGATTGGAGCCGGATTCGACGTTGTGTTTCTGTTGCGGGTTAAAACCCCGGGTCCTGAGAACCCGCGCCGCTGGTGGCGCGCCATAAAATCCCCGATCGCGTGCAGACTATCACATGTCGAGACAGCCGGTGTTAAAACTTTGTCATTTACTCCGGTTTCTCTTCCCTGAATGGGCTTTGATTCCCGAACGGTGCAAAGGTTTGCTCCGAACCGGCAACCATATTCCCTGTCTTCGAGCCGTATCCCCGCGCCTCGCGGTCCCGTACCATAACCCTTGATACAATCTGTTGGCTCCCGCCCATGGCACACATAGAACCCTTCCGTGCGCTGCGCTATGATCCTACGCGGGTTGCGCTTGCCAAGGTCGCCACCCAGCCCTACGACAAAATTACTCCGGAAATGCAGGAGGGCTACTACGCTTCCAGTCCCTACAACCTAGTCAGAATTATCCTGGGCAAACGCGGTGCCAATGATGGCCCTGCGGACAACCCCTATACCCGAGCAGCCGCCTACTTTAGCGATTGGCGGCGGCAGGGCGTTTTCCTCCAGGACCCCCAACCGTCGCTCTATCGCTACACCCAGCAGTTTCCAGCGGCGGGAGGCAAAAAGCACTTAGAGCGCCACGGATTCATCGCGCTCGGCAAGGTCGAGGACTATGCCGACGGCGTCGTGTTCCGCCATGAGCAGACGCTGGCCAAACCCAAAGCTGACCGGCTGGATCTGCTGCGGGCCACCCGCGCCCATTTCGGCCTGATCTTCATGCTCTACAGCGATCCGGCGGCGGAAATTGAAAACGCGCTCGCATCCGCCGACCCGCCGCATATGGACTCGCAACTCATGGAGCCGCCACCCATGGAAATGCGCGATGAGTACGGCGTGCTGCACCGGGTGTGTGGCATTTCTGACCCGGGAATCGTTGCTTTACTTCGCGACAAGATGCGCGAAAAAAAACTCATCATCGCCGATGGGCATCACCGCTATGAGACAGCACTGACTTATCGCAACGAGTGCCGGGAAAGTGGGGCCGCCGCTGGGCCCTTGGTGAGCGGTGTGCCGGGGGAGGTGAGCAGAGCCGACGCCTTCGTCGAGGGACAGGAACTCGCGCCATATGAACTGGTGATGATGACGTTCGTGAATATGGACAGCCCCGCTCTGGTGATCCTTCCGACTCACCGCGTAATCCACAGCCTGCCCTCGTTTTCAATGGATTCTCTGCGCGCAGGAGCCAGCGAATTTTTCAGCGTCGAGGAAGCCGACGCTTCGATCAGCGCAGAGCGCGCCACCGCAATGCTTCGCGAGGCCGCTCATACGGGAACCGCGCTGCTGGCGATCGGGCGAGACCGCGTGTTTCTCCTAAGCCGTCCCAAAGCGCCTGCGTCTGCATTCGGCAACCTTTCTCTAAGGCAGCAGGGGCTCGATGTGGTGCAACTGCATAAATGCCTGCTCGAAGGAGCGCTGGAGATCTCGGAGGAAGCCATTCGCAACCAGCAGAATGTGACTTACATTCGCGATGCCGAGGAGACGATGGCGGCGGTCCGCAGCGAACGCGCCGATGTAGCGTTCCTGATGAATCCTGCGCGCATGCAGCAGATCCGGGACATTGCCTTCGCTGGCGAGGTCCTGCCACAAAAATCAACCGACTTTTACCCCAAGCTGCTCAGCGGCCTGACAATATATGCGCTGGAATAAGGGCGCGAGTCATGCGTATTCTGCTTGCCTCCAGAGCACCGCTGGCTTGGCGCTTTCTTCGGTTTTGCTTTCTTCGCTGCTTTCGATTCGGCCGTTGTTCGGACAAGACCAGTCCCCCACATATTCCCTCTCGAACCAGACTTCTGCACCGGCGCAACCGGCGTCTACCCAGCGCACCCTGCTCATCATGATCGACGCCGCGCATGGCGGCAGCGAGCCAGGCGCCGTTCTGAATGCAGCCATGCCGGAAAAAGACGTAACCCTGGCTATCGCCCGGCGATTGCGGCAGGAACTCGCAGCGCGCGGAATTCCGGCGCTGCTGGTTCGCGACAACGATGCGACCATCTCCACCGACCAGCGGGCACAGATCGTCAATTCTGCGCGTCCAGCGCTGTACGTTGCCATCCACGCCAGCTCTCAGGGCGCCGGGATGCGCCTCTACACCGCCATGCTTCCCGCTGCAGGAGACAATTCCGGGCCCTTTGTGGACTGGCAGACCGCACAAATCTCGGCGTTGGCACGCAGCCAATGGATCCAGGAACAAGTCACCGCGGCAATTCAAAAAACTGGTTTTCCGTGCCGCAGTCTGATTGCGCCTCTGCGTCCTTTGAACAATGTTGTCGTCGCCTCCCTGGCAGTCGAGATTGCGCCCACCACCAGCAACGTGTCGCAGCTTGCCTCCAGCGACTACCAGCAAATGATCACGGCTGCGATCGCCAATAGCATTGCGGCGATTCGCGGAAAGTTGGAGTCGGGTCCATGATCCCTCGCCAGCTGGTCTTCGCAACGGCAACTCTGTTCAGCCTGGCAATTGGGATATCTCTCTACGTCTGGCAACTGCGGCGGCGTGAGGCCCTTAGTCCGCGGCCGCTCGAATCCGCACAGCATGTCGCCCCACCGGTATCGGGCCCTACCGAGAAAGTCACCGTCTGGGTAGCGCATGACGATTCGGGAATCCTGCGAGCGCAGGCTGTTTCCATTCCCCTGGCCGCGGGAAGACAGGAGAGGGCGCAAGAACTGATGCGCGCGCTCGTTGACATATACGTAAGTAAGAACTCGCCCCATCCGCTGGCCGCGGGAGCCGAAATCCATGATGTCTATCTGGTGGAGTCGGGGCTGGCCGTGATTGATGTGAACCTCGCCTTCGCGGATGGACATATGTCAGGCATCCTGGCGGAAGAGCTTACCGTGGTCTCGATGATTCACACGCTCGCGGTAAACACTCCCAGCCTGATGCGGGCAAAGATTCTGGTGGACGGAAAGGAACGGGAAACCCTTGCTGGACACGCAGACCTCTCGGGGTTTTACGACGTAGGTCAGATCGCAGCGCTGGCGAAGCAGTTGTCGTCTCAGTAGCGCCAGCCTGCGGGGCGGGGCCGCGCCATAGCCTGCTAGAATCTCCGCATGTTCTATCGTTCAGACAATCGAACTCCCGACCAGATGCGGCCGGTCCGCATCGTGCCCGACTTCATTTCTACAGCGGAGGGTTCGGTCCTGATTGAGGTCGGCAATACCCGCGTGATCTGCACCGCGTCGGTGGAGGAGTCTGTGCCGGTATTTCGGCGCAACACTGGCCACGGCTGGGTGAGCGCCGAATATGGCATGTTGCCGCGGGCTACGCTGACGCGCACTCCGCGAGAAGCCGCTCGCGGACGGGTGGGCGGACGCACGCACGAGATCCAGAGGTTGATCGGCCGCTCTCTGCGCGCCGTAACCGACCTGACGAAGCTGGGCGAGCGCACGGTATGGGTAGATTGCGACGTGATCCAGGCCGACGGCGGTACCCGCACCGCTTCGATCACGGGCGCATTCGTAGCTCTGGGGCTGGCGCTCAACAAACTGGTGGAGGCCGGCACACTGAAAACTGTCCCGTTACAAGACTTTGTCGCTGCGGTGAGTGCGGGCATTGTGGACGGCGAGCCGCTGCTCGACCTTTGCTACGAAGAAGACTCTCGCGCCGATGTGGACATGAACTTCGTAATGACCGCAGACCGCAAATTCGTAGAACTGCAAGCTACAGCCGAGCACCAGGTTTTTGACGAGAACCAACTTGCGGCCATGGTCGGCTTGGCGCGGCGGGGGCTGGAATCCCTGATTGCAAAGCAGCAGGCCGTCCTCGGAAAATTGATCTCGGCTTGACCCGGCGGCTGCCGAGGCTCGTGCCAAAGCTGTTTTGTCCCATTTTCGTAACAGAAGTGCGTTCCCCGAATTGGAACAGGGAATCTGTAGGACAATCGGCCCACTTGCAGACCGCCGGACGCGGGCTACGGAGGCGTTGACCCACTCGAGACGCTTTTCGCATTCTATGAGCCCCGCCCGGCAGCCTTTTTCCTCCCCTCAGACCTGTTGTCATTGCCTCCTCTTGCACGATTAGCGATGACTGATAGAATCAAAACGTCTTGCGGGAGTAGTTCAGCGGTAGAACGCCAGCTTCCCAAGCTGGATGTCGCCGGTTCGATCCCGGTCTCCCGCTCCATTCTTATTTCGGAATCCCACTTTTGCCCACGAAGCTCGCCATTCGCCGTTCCCCGATTCACGCTGACGGAGTGTATGCGACGGTGCCGATCAAGAAACGCGCCATCGTTGTGGAATACACTGGGCCGCGTCTCACCTACGCCGAGGCCGACGCGATCTACGAACATTCTCCGCGGACATATCTTTTTGGCATGGTCGATGGTCAACGGGCGATTGACGGCGATGGAATCGCGGCATTCATCAATCACTCCTGCGATCCCAACTGCGAGGCTGATGAAATCCACGGACGCGTCATCATTCGCGCTATTCGAAATATTGCCCCCGGCGAGGAGTTGGTTTATGACTACAACCTTTATGATGGAGACGTGGACGATCTCGCGCTCTGCGTTTGCGGAACGAAGAAGTGCCGCGGCAGCATGTATTCGGAGCAAGAACTGAAGCGCAGGAAAAACGGGTGTCAGGCTTAGGCTTTAGCGTGTGCGGCTGAGCAACGCTCCTCGGTGGCGCAGGCGGAAAAGGAGGGTTGTTCAGCGCCGCGGTGCTCCGGAAGGACGCCTGATGAGATTAAGTCACCCGACTGCAGATCGCCAAAGCCTGAAACTAAAACCCAAGGCCCGAAGCCCCAAGCCGAGTTTAATGTTTCTTACGCGATTCGCTGGTCATGCGAGCCGGCGGCGGCGATTAGCGGTAGCGTGGTGTCGTCGTCCGAGGAGTTTCCGCCCCCGTCGCGTCCGGCTTTCGGTTCCACGCTTGGTTCGGCGGTAATTACGGCACTCAGGAATGCATCCGCCCAGCTTTGAACGTTATAGGTGCGGACAATGTCTCGCAGGAGCCGCATGCGCGAGCGCTTTTCCTCCACTGGCATAACGCAAGCACGGTGAATGGCCTCGGCGATGCCCGCCAGGTCGTAGGGATTGATCACCAAGGCACCATGCTGCAGTTCAGCCGCTGCCCCAGTGAATTCGCTGATGATTGCTACTCCGCATTCTTCCACTTGGGCAGCGCAGAATTCCTTGGCTACCAGATTCATGCCGTCTTTCAGCGAGGTAACCAGCAAGATGTCCGCGGCCCGGTAGTAAGTCAGCAGTTGCCTGCGGGTCAGGCTGCGATGCATGTAGTGAATAGGGACCCATCCAGCTTCGGTAAACTCTCCATTGATCTGGCTTACCAGCAATTCGACCTCGCGCCGCAGTTCTTTGTAATTGGAAATCTCCTCCCGGCTGGGAACCACCACTTGCAGCAGAGTGACCCGGCGGCGCAACTCGGGAAAGCGGCGCAGAAGTATCCGAAAAGCCTTCAGGCGCTCCGGAATGCCCTTGGTGTAGTCCATACGGTCCACGCCCAGGACCAGAAATTTGTTGGTCATTTCATGGCGAAACTGGTTGGCAGCGGCCTCGACTTCAGGGCTGGCAGCATGACTGGCAAACTCTTCAAACGCCATGCTGATGGGAAAGGTCCCGACCCTGGTGCGACGACCTTCGAGCACAACGCTCTTGTCAGATTCTTCCCGCAAGGCGGTCGCTTCAGGAAGAATTCGCTCCAGACAACTAAGGAAGTTGTAGCGATCGCGGTCAGTCTGAAAACCCAGCAAATGGTACTGCAATAAGGCGCGCAGGATGGACTTGCGCCAGGGTAATTTCTCGAACATATCAGGCGCGGGAAACGGAATGTGCAGGAAAAAACCAGCGTGCGCAACACAGCCCGCCTCTCTCAGATAACGGCCCATGAGCATCAAGTGATAGTCGTGCGCCCAGATCACGTCCTTGGCGGTGGCAATTTCAGCAGTTGCTTGAGCAAATCGCCGGTTTACCCGCTGGTAAACCTCCCAGTATTCCGGATCGAAGTCACAGCGCGAGGGCATGTCATGAAACAGGGGCCAGAGGATTTCATTGGCGAAGCCGGAGTAGAACTTGGAAACTTCCTCGCGCGATATGGTTACGGGCCTGAAGCTGTACGGCCGACCCCGCGCTACTTTTTGCAGCAGCGCCGCGGCGGTGGCAGAATCTGCTGCGCCGGCCCAACCGATCCAGACCCCGTGCTGGCCGCGCCAAACACTGTCCAGAGCAGTAGCCAGGCCACCCGAGCTGCGCGACAGCCGCGGATGACCGGAGCGGTTTTTAATTTCCACCGGCAGGCGGTTGGAAACGTTAATCAGACGCCCTTCCAGCAGCTTCATAGGTCTCAGCTCCACAAGCCGTAAGCCAGCTCCGCAAGAAACGCCCGAGTTCCTCCGGCGGCCGCAACCAAACGTCGGCCATGGTTGGCCGGGGTTCAGGGCGAACCAGGAGTGCCAGTCCTCGTCCTTTGATGGCACGAAAAGCGTTCTCGTCCGTCTGATCGTCCCCTAAATATGCGACTGCGGCCTGAGGACCCATTTCTTCCAGAATCGTGGCCACAGCATCCCCTTTATTCTTGCCTGGGGCACGCAGTTCCAGGCCCCCGTCGAACCGAAGCACGTGCAGCCCATGTTCACTGATGGGCGACGACCAGAGAGTTCTTACTCTACTCTCAATGGTGGCCCGCTCCCCGGAAGACAGCCCTCGCCAGTGAACCGCAATTCCGCCGGCCTTGGTCTCCGTCCGCGCCCCGAGGCCGCTAGCTTGCAGCGACCGGGACGCTAATTGCAACGCGGCCCGCTGTTCCGGCGGAGGGGCATCGACCTCATACGAGCCGTCGGGATGGAGCCGCTCGGCCCCGTGGCTCCCCCAGATTTCTGGGTGGGGATGAATGCCGCTCAGGAATAATAACTCGGTTGCGGGACGACCGCTGATGAGCACCACCCGCGTCCGATGGCGCATGATCTGCGAGATCAGTTCGGGAATTTCGCGGTAGGGAAACGCCCGCGTGCGGTCGGGCGTGAAAGGCGCCAGGGTGCCGTCATAATCCAAGAGCAAAGCGCGCGCTGGAGCCTGACCGACCCGCTCGAAAAACGAACCGTAAACGTCTTTTCGTTCCGCGACCTTCATTCCGAAACTCCGGACTTACGATGTCAGGCTTGAGATGACGGAAACAGAGGCCGGGTTCCCTGCTACACAGAACCGCAAACCCTATTGCCTGAGCATTAAAGCTTGAACGTCTGTTCGCGAAGAATCGGAACAACCTTCCTAATAATCGTAAAAAATAACACTCGTGGCCTGAGCGGACCAAGGGAAAAACCAAACGCTACGAGCACCTCAAGTTGCGACCCGACACAACCCCAAAATCTGCGCCGCGATCACAACTGGGAGTCTAGCACGTATTCGCGAGCGAGGGCAGTTGGAAGTACATGGCCGGGTGTGGAACTGGGATAGCCTGTTGTTCAGGCTGCCGGGTCGCTGATTCATTAAGTCCAACGGAACCAGCGCAAGGCGAGAGCAAATGAAAGACCGCCCCAGACGATAAGCACCAGGATCCTTCCGCTCTGTGAAGCCAGTGATGAACCTTCAAGAATCGTGGCTCGCAACGCATCGTTGAGCGCGGTCAGCGGAAGGGCTTTGATGAACGGCTGCACCATTGCAGGGAACCGCTCTCCCGAGAAAAAGACGCCGGAAAAAATCCACATGGGCATCATGACTGGGTTCATCAGGCCGCTGGCGCTTTCGATTTTTTGGGCGCGGCTGGCGGTGAGCAGCCCCAGCCCTCCGAAAGAAATGGCTCCGATCGCTCCACCGGAAAGCTTCCCCACCCAGGCGTCCGCTTTCTCCTCCAGCTGCAAGGCCGCCAGCACTTCATCTGTGGGTCGCGGGTAGCGATAAAAGCTGGCAAACAGTTCAACCGTTTCGCGAACTGTCAATTTCTCCGAAAGCCGCGTCTCCTGCAAAGAGATGCCGATTCTTTCACGTAGCTCGCGAGCATGGGATTTCCATGTCTGCCCGAGAATCGTGACTCTCCGGAAGTTGGTTCGAGCAGACCTTCGAGAATCTCAATGGTGGTGGTTTTCGCCGCGCCATTTGGCCCCAGGAGGCCGAAGCGTTCTCCCGCCTGAATTTCCAGATTCAGCCCGCGAACGGCCTCAACCTTGCCTTCATAGGTTTTGCGGAGATCGCAGCATTGAATTACGGCGGGCATGAAGGGATTTTACTGGACACGCGCAACGTGTAGGCTCGGGCGGCTTGAGGGCACCCGCCCGTACGGGTTTGTTGCTAAGATAAATGCGAACATGCATCGCAATCGGCGCGGCTTTACTTGAACGTTTTCCCCTGAGCACCGTGTGTGATCTCACACCTTACCCTCAGACAGGAGAAAATATGCTGCGCAAACTTGCACTCTGCTTCTTATTCTTTATTTTCTTTATTGCTTTTGTATCGCAGGCCTCTGCGCAGGGCTCTCGGCACTTCACCTTTCACTATGGTTTCACGGTAAAAGACGTTCCCGCAGGCGAGCGAGTGCGGGTATGGTTCCCTGCAGCTCATTCTGATCCCTATCAGGAAGTCCGCGTGACCTCCGCGATCGGCGACCTAAGCCTTAAGCGGAGCCGCGAGTCGCGCTTTGCCAATGAAATCTACTATGCGGAATCTTCGAAGGCGAAATTGGGCGACCTGCGCTTTGAGGTGGTGTATGACGTCGTCCGCCACGAACACTTGACTCTCGGACTGGTCCGCCCGCGCCTGGAGAACGCATCTCTGAGCAAGAAAGAGAGCGAGCAGTATCTCGCAGCCGACAAACTTGTGCCCGTCACAGGGCTTCCGGCAGATCTCGCAGCGAGAGCGACAAGCGGCAAAACCTCCCAACTCGACAAAGCCCGCGCCATTTATGACTATGTATTTGACACTCTGCGCTATGACAAAACCGGCACCGGCTGGGGACACGGGGACGTGCTCTGGGCATGCAATTCAAAGCGCGGCAATTGCACCGATTTCCACTCACTGTTCATTGCCATGGCGCGGTCGCAGGGTATTCCTGCGCGATTTGAAATTGGGTTTCCGCTGCCAGCGGACAAAACGTCGGCGGAAATTGCCGGATATCACTGCTGGGCAGAGTTTTTCAATCCGCAAAATGGCTGGATGCCGGTTGATATTTCCGAGGCCTGGAAACATCCCGCCAAGAAGGACTACTTCTTCGGAGCACACGACGCAGATCGAATCCAGTTTTCCGTGGGCCGGGACTTGAAGCTAAATCCGCCGCAGCAGGGCGATCCGCTAAATTACCTCGTCTATCCCTACGTGGAAGTGGAGGGGAAAGCCTATTCGAACGTGGCACTCGCTTTCTCCTTTGCCGATGTGAATCAAAATCCGGCAACCACCGCGACCTTAGGACCTTAAGTCGCTGGAAAGACTGCATTCTCGCAAACTGAAGACTCCTCGATGGATTGTTAATGGAGTGTTACAATTGGCTGCTCGGGAACCAGCCGAGTTTCTTCCCCGGGGCCCCTCAGTCTGAATTCTGCAAGTATGCGACCGAACGGATCAACCAAAGACAGCTCGACCGTGAGCCCTAAACAAGAACACCTGCGGCTCGTTTTTTCCAGAATGAGCCGGTCCATCGGGCATCTAGCCAAGGGCTCGAAATCCGCACACGTACACCACTTCCGCACCAACAGCCGTCGCGTGGAGGCCTTGCTCAGTGAACTGCTCCCCGAAACCGGCAACAAGAAAAAACTTCTCAAGCTGCTCTCGAAACTGAGGAAGAAAGCCGGACGAGTGCGGGACCTGGACGTACAACTCCGCTTTCTAAAGAATCTGCGGGTCCCGGACCGGCACAACCATCGAGCGCAACTTCTGGAACTGCTGGGTGAGGAACAGGATCGGAGTTCGAAAAAACTGGTGAAGCGCTTCGATGCGGATATGGTGCGGGAACTGCGAAAACGTCTGCGCCGTGTCCGCTCGGAGATTAAGCTGGACGGGATCGATCCGCTCAAGCTCGCCTTAAGCCGGTTGCCCCAGCCGGGCCAGGCGCCAATGACCGAGAAAACCCTGCACGCTTGCCGCATCGCCACCAAGAAATCGCGTTATCTCGCCGAGCTCGCCCCCGATTCGCCCAAGGCAAAAGCCCTGGTGGAAGAGTTGAAGCGAGCGCAGGATGAAGTCGGCGAATGGCACGATGTTTTGAAGCTGCAAGAGAAAGCCGAGGAACTTTTTGGTACCGTCCACAATTCTGCTTTGGTAGCGGCGATTCAGAACATCAGCCGGGCGCGATTTCGCCGGGCAGTAAATACGATGTCCGCGACCATTGCCGCGGCGTCTCAGCGGCAACCGGCAGCGTCTAGTGCAGGCGCAGGCCGCAAGACTGCGATCGCCGAGCCGGCCGCAGAAAGTGCGGCCTAAGCCGCTGAGTCCTGCTGCGGCTTCATCCGTAACAACTTTCCTGAGTTGTACACTGTTGCTGAATGCCAACCCTTGCCGCCGTTGACATCGGATCAAACTCCGTACGCTTAAAGATCTCCCGCCTGATTTCTCACCGGCTGGTTGAAATCCACGAAGACCGCGAAGTCACCCGGCTGGGAGAATCCGTATTCCGCAATGGATTCCTCTCTCCTGAAGCCATCGCACTGACGGTGAAAGTGTTGCGCCGGTTTCATCGTGCCGCCCAAAAAGCGGGCGCCGACTCAGTTCGCGTGGTCGCTACCAGCGCGCTGCGTGATGCCCGCAATTCGCGCGCATTCCTGGAGTGGGTACGGTCAGCAACCGGATGGCCAGTCGAGATTATTTCTGGACTGGAAGAAGCCCGCCTGATTCACCTCGGCTTGACTTCCAGCTTGCGGGTGAACTCCTCTACCGCACTGATGATGGACCTTGGCGGCGGGAGTTGCGAGCTTACGCTTTCGAAAAAGGGACACATCCAGGAAACCGTAAGCCTGCCGCTAGGTGCGGTCAGGCTGACCAATGATTTTGTGCATCATGATCCGCCACGCAAGCCGGAAATGCGTCAGCTGCGCGGATTGATTGCTCGCGAAATCGGCCGGGTGGCGCCACGCATCACCAAGGCTCGCCCTAAAGTTGTGATCGCTACTTCGGGCACGGCGGAGGCGCTTGCCACTGTCTGCCAGGCGCTCTACCGCACCAAGAGCCAGCGGACGATGACGGTTATGCGCCAGCAAATGCGCCGTATTGCGAAGATGCTCGCGCGTCTCACATTGGCAGAGCGCCGCAACGTGCGCGGAATCGGCCTGCGGCGGGCGGAGATCGTCATTGCCGGCGCGGCGGTGTTTGCCGAGTTACTGGAGCGCTGCAGGCTTTCCGGTTTTCGCTATTCCCCGCTCGGCCTGCGTGATGGACTCCTGGCCCAGATGGCGGCGGATTACGATCATGCCACCCGCTCAGGAAGGCAGATCGCATCCGAACGCGAGGACTCTCTTTTAGCGGCCGTGGCGCATTACCGTGTGGATCTGGATCATGCGACGCGGGTGCGGGAATCGGCTCTGAAGTTATTCTCCGACTTGCGGCGAATTCATCGCCTGCCGCCGGAATACAAAGAATGGATCGCCGCCGCCGCTATGCTGTGCGAAGTCGGGGATTACCTCAACCGCACCGGGCGTCACCGCCACACTTACTACATCATTTCGCATTCCGAAATCTTAGGCTACACTCTGCAGCAGCGAAAAGTGATCGCCGCCGTTGCCCGCTACCTTGGCAAATCCCGGCCTTCAGTCGGAGACGCGCCCATTAAAGTGCTTCCTGCCTCCGAACAGAAGCACATCGCCAGGGCTTCGCTCCTGTTGCGGCTTGCATGGGGTCTGAATCTGGGCCGCAGCGGCGCGCTGAAAACATCACGGGTCAGGATCCACGAGGCTTCGGTGGAACTGATTCTGGTTCCGAGGCACCCGATGAGTGTGGACTTGGAACTATGGGCAGTGGAAAAAGAGAGGGCCTATTTCCGCGAAGTCTTCGGGTGCGACTTGTCAGCCGCCGCCGCGGCCGCAGCTTGAATTTCTCGCGCCATCTTCGGAGTGAAGAACCAGTTTAGAGTCGCCGCATGGCGCAAGGTCTCCGTCCGCGCCACCGCGCCCTTCTTGAAGTCCAGAATGGCCTCGCTGCCTGACTTGGTGATAATCCGTGCGAGAAATTCCGTAATGGTGGGATTGTGCCCAACCACCATGATGGCTTCATGCTTGGCGTGTTTTTCCAGCATGCGGCGGAAATCGGAGAAGGAAGCATCCGGGCGCAGCGCAGGGTCCAGTTGCAACTTGCCTTCGTATCCAATTTCGTTGCCGATCAGCGACGCCGTCTGAGTCGCGCGCTTGAGCGGACTGGAAATGATCACATCCGGCTGCACATTCAGCGCGGCCAGGGCACGGCCTACCACCCCGCACTGCTCAATGCCATCATCATCCAGTGGACGTTTCTCGTCTTTCTTGGGGTTGCTGAGGGCAGTGCCGGCATTGGCGTGGCGGACGAAAAAAATAATCATGAAGCTCTACGCTCCCTTCGAGCAGCCGGGCGCCGCTTGCGCTCGGGTGCAACCGGCATGGCGGCAATAGTCTGCTTGCCTTCTGCTAGGGCAACCAGGAAGTCCTGGGCGCTGAATCCGGCAACAGGCAGCTTGCGTTTGCCGGACGCGCACCACGCTGGAACATACGCTCCGTCTCTTCGCAGGACGCGCGCTTTCACGGTGTCTGACAGATAGGCATCCAGAATCTCCTGGCGGATACGCGCGCGCAGCAGACCGTCTTTTACCGGAAACATGGTTTCCACGCGTTCATAGAGATTGCGTGGCATCCAGTCGGCGCTGGCCAGATAAACTTCCTCTTCGCCACCGTTTGCAAAATAGAAAATGCGGCTATGCTCCAGAAACCGGCCCACAATGCTGCGCACCCGAATGCGGTCGCTCACCCCACGAATGCTCGGGCGCAGCGCACACATTCCGCGCACGATCAGGTCGATCTCTACTCCCGCCTGCGAAGCGCGATAAAGCGCGGCGATGATGTTCTTATCCAGCAGCGCATTCATCTTCGCAATAATGCGGGCGGGCCGTCCCAGCCGCGCATGGTCACTTTCGCGGGCGATCAAATCCAAAGAATTCTCCGCAATATTCACCGGCGAGACCATCAGCGGGGCGTAACTGCTTTGCTCGGAATAGGCAGTGAGAAACGCGAAGACATTATGAACCGCGCCGGTGATTTCCGGATCGGCCGTCAGCAGACTCAGGTCCGTATAGTACCGCGCGGTGGTCGAGTTGTAGTTGCCGGTTCCGAGATGCGCATAGCGCCGGGAAACGCCATCCGGGTCCCTCCGCACCAGAAGTGAAAGTTTGCAATGCGTCTTCAGTCCCACCAGACCGTGAAAGACCTGTACCCCAGCATCTTCCAGATCGCGCGCCCATCGGATGTTCGAGGCTTCGTCAAAACGCGCCTTGAGCTCCACAACCGCCGTGACTTCCTTCTTGGCGGCGGCGGCGATCAGGGCGCGGACGATCGCAGAGTTTTCGCTGGTGCGGTAGAGCGTTTGCTTAATCGAGAGCACATTGGGATCATCGGCTGCGGCCTCGATGAACGAAACCACTGCATGGAACGAATCGAAAGGATGGTGCAGCAGCACATCGTGGCGGCGGAGTTCCTCAAACAAATCCTGCGACTTCGCCGTCAAGCGAAACTCGCGAGGAACGAAAGGCTTGTACTTGAGGTCAGGACGGTCCGTTTGCTCGTAAATGTTGAACAGCCGCGGAAGGTTCACCGGGCCATCCACTCGAATCACCTGCCATGGCTCAAGGCCGAAGTTGCTGCGCAGGCGTTCGGTGATCTCAGGATCAGCGTCGGCTTCGATTTCCAGGCGCACCGCATCGCCCTTGCGCCGGTTGTGCAATTCCGTGCGGACGGACTCCAACAGATTGCGGGATTCTTCTTCTGCAAGATAGAGATTGCTGTTGCGAGTGACGCGAAAGGCGGCGGAGGAAACAATGTCATAGCCGTTGTACATGCGCGCCGCGTGGAACGCCACCAAGTCTGCGAGAAAAATAAAATCCGTCGTCCCTTCCGACGGAAGCCTTACCAGGCGAGGCAGCGCGCGCGGAACCGTCACTACGCCCGTGTAAGTCAAGGAAGAGCGCCGGCGGCGGCGCAGCAGGAAACCCACGCACAGAGCCTTATTGATGACTCGCGGAAACGGATGCGCGGGATCTATGGTCACCGGCGTCAGCAGCAGATCGAGTTCGCGCTCGCAATAGTCCTCGACGAAAGCGCGAGCGTTCTCGTCCAGTTCGTTCAAGCCAAGAACGCGGATGCCTTTCTCAGCCAACTGCGGACGCAGCTTCTCGTTCCAGCACTGATACTGTTCACCGACAAAGTTATGCAACTCTTCGGCAACCAGATCACGCTCTTCGAGCAGGGTCAGGCCGTCGGGGCCGGCCTCGGTGTATCCGTCTTCGATCTGCTGCACCAGTCCCGCGACCCGCACCTCAAAAAATTCGTCGAGATTGCTGGCGCTGATGGAAAGAAACTTCAGGCGCTCGAGCAGCGGATTGCTTTCATCCTGCGCCTCTTCCAGCACGCGATGGTTGAACTGCAACCACGAAAGCTCGCGGTTGATGTAAAACTCCGGATTGTCCACAGAGGCGCGGGCCATAACGGAATCAAGGGAGAGTGTAGCGAAAGTGGCAGGCCGTCGAGAAGGTCGCTCATGCGCTACCAGAATCAGTATAAAGCAGACCACTCCCTTCGAGTCTCAGAAGGAATCTATCTTGGAATTGTTAAAGGAGTATGAAAAAGGCAGGCTCTGGGTGTCGTGGGAGTCAGGTGTGCGGGTCTGCAGGATTGGGGAGGGGAACCTAGAGCCCGAAGCCTGATTTTTTCACCGCCCCGAATCCAGTCGCGCAATCTCCTGCGCGAACAGCGGATTGGCAGGAAACTGGTCGCGAAGATTCGCCAGCAACTGGCGCGCGTGCGGTTTGTCATGCTCGCGGACGTAGGCCATCGCCAGAAGAATATTTGCAAACGGAGCCAGATAACGTCCCCGCTCAGCGGTCAGTTGCAATTCCTTGATTCCCTCTTTCTTATCCCCGGCTATCCCGCCCAGGCGCACCAGCCAGCGCATGGGCGCGTTCAGGCTGCCAATGATGTACTTGCCGAAGCCACTGGCCACGTAAGCGTCGTAACAGTTAGGATCCACCGCCAGAGTCTGCTCCGCCCAACTGGTGGCCTCTTTGGTGAAGCGTAAGGAAGCGAGGTTGCGTTTCTCGATCAGCGCGGCATAATCGCCCTGCAACCCGGACGTCAGCGTCAGCGCAAATAGGGCATCGCGGTCTTTGGCATTCTTCGCCAGCCGCGCATGCGCAATCCCCTCGGCTTTCTGGATGGCGGCCTGAAACCGTCCCCTCACCGCTGCATCGGGCGTCAGCTTCGTGCGCTCAGCGAATTTCTTATCGTCTTCATAGAACTGTGACTCCAGCACTCCAAGACGATGAAATTCAGAAAACAGCAGCCCTGCAGCCTCGCAAGCCGGACCGAGAGGATCCTCGGGATGGCTTTGTTGCCAAGCCGTGAACACATCGTGCGCACGGCCAAAATCCAAACCATAAAGCAGTTGAAAGCCATGATCGAGGGCCGGTCTGGTGATCACGGCATCTGCCGCTAATGCTGGCACCGTGGCCAGTATCGCTACCAACGCGGGAACCCGGAATAGAGCGGCAATCTTCATGCGGCGCTTTACAAGTATAGATGCGTGCCGATCGCCTCCTCAGACCTTCGAGTGTAAAAGAGTTGTCAATAGAGGTCCCAGTTCGGTAGTCGGTCGGTTGAAGTTTCAAATTGATCAACCACGCGGATGAGATGCTGAAAACTTACAACCCATTGACTTCTCTGCCGGCATCCAATGCAGGATGTTTCGCCAATTGTTGCCGCTAGTCTGCATTGCCTTTGCGCTGGCCGTGGCGTTTGCGCAGGAACAATCGCCTGACGGCCGCTCGGTTCATACCGAAATGCACAATGTGATGTATCACTTCACGGACTCGAGTGCAGTGCACATCGTGTATCTGGAAGGAGAACTGGTTCCCACCACCGCCACAGGCATTCCGGTCTTCGATGACCCAAATTCGTTTACTCTCAATATCCGTTCAGCAGAAATGTCTATCGCAACCGATGCCCTCGCCAACGCGCTGAACCAATATGCGTTTGCCGCTCCCGATGCTCCCCTCAAGGAAATCCGGATCTCGACCCAAAGCGGCAAACTCAACATCCGGGGACGGCTACACTCGAAAGGTAATATTCCGTTCGAAAGCGTCGGCTCACTCTCGGTTACGCTCGAGGGCGAAATTCGCGTGCATACAGAGAAGGTAAAGGCGGCGCATCTCCCGGTGAAAGGCTTAATGGATGTGCTGGGCGAGACGATCGCCAAGTTGATTGATACTCGCAAAGTTCGCGGCGTTCGTGCTGAAAAAGACGACCTGATCCTCACTCCCGCCGAACTGTTTCCCCCGCCACATGTGCAAGGCCGGCTGAGTTCGGTTGCGCTCCGCGGAAATGAGATCGTTCAGACGTACGGAAACGCACCTGCGCATTCCGGAAAAATGTCTGGAAACTACATGGCCTATCAAGGCGCCGAGCTTCGCTTCGGAAAACTAACCATGAGCGACACGGATCTGATCTTGATTGACTTGGATCCGCAAGACCCGTTCGATTTTTATCTGAACCACTATAAAGAGCAGCTGGCGGCGGGTTATACGAAAAACACGCTCAGTTCCGGCTTGCGGTCTTACTTTCGCGATTACAATAAACTCACGCCCAAGCAGAAGACTCAAAAGTAATTGTCAGGCCTGACCTTCTGACGCCGATCAGGTCTGCTCCCCTTACATGTGCTGCGCCTGCCACTTTTGTCTTCCCGCGCGTAAAAGCCAAGGCCGGATAGAAACGTTACCGTGGTGCCGGCTTCGTAATTCTGACCTTGCGTTCTGAAGCCATAATGAAACAGCCGACCCAATCGCTCACATCTTCCTGCCGAAAGAGTTGCTCGACTCGCATCGTCAGACTCGCACGATCAGGAGTGCGAAGACGAATCAGCAGAACGCGTTGATGCATTCCTGGCGCAAATCGCCGTGTGTCAGAAAAGTCCAAGTCCTGGGTGACAAAGAACCGCTTTTCGCCTTGGGCAGCGGTCCCAGATTTCTCGGTCGCCGCAACCAGTCAGACTCTCCCCGGTGACGGTATGAACATCGTGACCAAGATTTGTGAGTGCAGAGGCCACTATCACGGGAAGATTCTCGTCCAGCTTAATTCTCATCGAATATGCGGAGCCGCAGGAACAGGCAGATCCTCTTCCGCGGATGCTGCCGCAAACGTAATTGCCGCCTGAACATCCTCAGCTTTTAGACTGGGAAAAGCGGCGAGAATCTGTTCGACGGAATCTCCGGCGCCAAGGCTGGACAGGACAGTAGGCAGAGTGACGCGGGTACCACTGAACACGGGCTCTCCACCACATACCTGGGGGTCCCGGACGATTTTGTTTTCATACCCGCTCAAACGCAAACGCCTCTGCTACCCTGACGAGAATGATACCATCGGTTTGACCTGCCCCATCGCCTCTGCTAACGTCAAAAGTTTCCCTTCTGGCTCGTTAGAGGCAGGTGCCCTCACCTGCCGGAAACAGAATTGAGCTTCCCCATGGCCATCAAATTCCGCGGAGTAGACTTCATCGCTTTCGACGCTCTGCTTACCGACGACGAGCGGCTGGTCCGCGATACTGCGCGCAGGTTCATCGAAGAAAACCTCATTCCCATCATCGAAGAGTGCAATCGCGCCGGCCGCTTTCCGCGCGAACTGGTCAAGCCTATGGGCGAGCTCGGCTTTTTCGGAGCCAGCCTGAAAGGCTATGGCTGCGCCGGAATGTCGAACGTGGAATATGGCCTGGTCACACAGGAACTGGAGCGCGGCGACTCCGGCGTGCGGTCGTTTGTCAGCGTGCAGTCGGCGCTGGTGATGTATCCCATTTACGCCTTTGGCAGCGACGAGCAAAAACAAACATGGCTACCCGCGCTGCAAAAAGGAGAGAAGCTCGGCTGCTTCGGCTTGACTGAGCCCGACTTCGGCTCGAACCCCGGCGGCATGAGAACGCGAGCCCGTAAGGTCGGTGACGAGTACGTACTAAACGGCGAGAAAATGTGGATCACGTCCGGCTCTATTGCCGATGTGGCTGTGATCTGGGCGAAGGTGGAAGATGAAGACGGGCTGTTGCCGAAAGAGAAAGCCGCCTCCTTCCCAAGTGGCCGCGGCAAGATCCTAGTCGAGGCCTTCGAACCGGACGTCATTCGCGGATTCCTCGTTGAAACCGACCGTCCCGGCTTCCGCGCCGAAGACATTCACGGCAAGTGGTCGCTGCGGGCGTCCGTAACGTCGAGCCTGTCGCTGCAGGACGTTCGCATCCCCGCGTCGAACCTACTGCCGAAAAGTGGAGGCCTGAAGTCTCCGCTGATGTGCCTGAATCAAGCCCGCTACGGAATCGCCTGGGGAGCCGTCGGCGCGGCCATGGCCTGCTACGATTGCGCGCTGCAGTATTCGCTCTTTCGCAAGCAGTTCCACGACCAGCCCATCGCCTCGCACCAACTGATTCAGGAAAAGCTGGCGTGGATGATCACCGAGATCACCAAGGCGCAGTTGCTGGTGCTGCAAGTCGGCCGCCTCAAAGATCAGGACAAGGCCCAGCACCAGCACATTTCCATGGCCAAGCGAAACAACGTCTGGATGGCGCTCGAGTGCGCCCGCCTGTCGCGCGACATCCTGGGCGCAAACGGCGTGGCCGACGAGTACCCCATCTTCCGCCACATGGCCAACCTGGAGTCGGTAAAAACCTACGAGGGCACCCACGACATCCACACGTTGATTATTGGGCAGAGCGTGACCGGGATTGACGCGTTTTGAAAAGCAGCTATAAGCTGTTAGCTTTTAGCTCTTGCAACCCTTCACAACCGACTTTTGAGGAGTTGTTCCACGTCCCGACGGCCATGGAGAATGGAAACAATCTGCAGAGGCTTTGTATCGGGACGATAGACAACCAAGTACGAGTAAACCGGAAAAAACTTCACATCTTCATCCGTCAAATCTTTGCGCCAGTGACCAGCTCCAGGCGATTGGGCTAGGAACCCGATCCATTCGCAAATGGCAGATTCAACCCGATCTGCCATCGAAACGCTAGTTTGTCTTTTGGACAAGGTCGAGCGGGGCTTCTGGTGCAAGCAAATAGCGCGCACTCATTCAGGCTTGGCTTTCAGTTTCGCCAGGTAAGCGTCCAGCTGATCTTCGGAGATTCCTTCGCCGCGGTCGAGTTTATGCGCCTTCGGTAAAAAGCACGGAGGTCTGAAGCAAGAATGTTAACCAATCACAACCGCTGGCTAGCGGTAGGACCGCCTCGGCGAATACCAGAGCTCCCTGACACGAGTCCAATGCTAAGATCAGCTCGTGAAGGCCAAGCGCAAATTGACGGTCGTGAATGAACGGGACGAAAAAGGCTACTACGTCGCCACCGTTCCCGGACTCCCCGGTTGTCACACCCAGGCCAAAAATCTTGATACCCTCATGAAGCGCGCCCGGGAAGTGATTGCGTTGTGCCTGGAAGGCCCTCAGCCAACTAACAAAATGTGACCAAAAATTGAACAGACGCCCTTTCTGGCGTCTAAGATGCAAGCCCGGGGGGAACTCGTGGGTTGTGTGAACAACGAAAAACCCCTTGATGTCATCCGAGTGTTGGTTGGAAATCTGCGCGCTACGTGCTCGTAGCAATTTGGGATCTAGTAAGACAAATCAAAGAACAAGAATTGAGGAGGACAGCCGTATGTGCCATAAGATCGCGAAACTTTTATTTTGGTTAATTGCAGCCTTGTTCATTAGCCTCTGCGCGGTCGCGCTCCAGGCGCAGGAGACTGCTGCACCCGCAACGCCTGCCGCCAAGCCCATGCACTCGAAGACTAAGGTTACTGGTTGCCTGCAGAAGGGCGACTCAGCGGATGAATTTGCAATCACGGGTGAGGATGGCAAGACTTGGGAACTGCGCAGCCGCACCGTCAAGCTGGCCGAGCATGTCGGCCACACGGTGACCATTACCGGCGTGCGTCACCACGAAACCAAGGCCGAGGAAGCCAAGGAAGAAAAGACCGAGGGAAAAGAAGCCAAGGCGGCGGAAGCCATGGAAGCCGGTGATTTGCGCGTCACTAGCCTGAAGATGGTCAGCGAGTCCTGTAAAAAGTAGGGGCCCGAAAGGGGCGCCGGCGCCTGAGATTGCTACTCGCGATCAAAGTGCCGCACGACCTCGAAAGTTGCTACGATCACCACCGGAGGCCATCAATGAACACGGTCAGAAAATCGAACATTATCAGAAAATCGCTTCTCTCACTCGTCGCTCTCGCAGCGTTTCTACTTTCCGCCGCCGCGCCACGGCTTCATGCAGAAGATCAAGACCGATGTCAGCGCCGAGTCGCTCACGCGGAGCGTGAACTCCACGAAGCAATCGACAAACATGGACGCCACAGCAAACAAGCAAATCACGAGCGTCGTGAATTGCACGATGCGCGGGAGCGTTGCTGGCGCGAGCGCCATCAGTGGTGGGATGAGCACGAGCACCGCTGGCGCACGGAACGCGATTGGAACGAGCACGAGCACGACTAGGCAGGTCCCTCGGGCCGATGCCACTGCCGTTGCCGAAGAACTTATGACTGTAATCAGCGGGCCTGTGCTGGATTAGTCTTGTGCATACGCCCGCTTCAAACCCTCAATCTCAATCTTGTCCATCTGCATCATGGCCTGCATGACCCTTCCCGCTTTCTCCGGATCCTTTTCCCACAACTCATCCACCTCTTGCTGGGTCTCGCAGCTCACGAAGAACGATATCGCCGGAGTGAAGCTGAACACTGGACCGCCGTTGAGTGCGTAAAATGTTTGGCCTTCTAGCTCGAAAGTCGCGGACATGACCGTCCCCTTGGGCCCTGGCCCCACGTCTCCATAGCGAGTGACTTTCACAACTTTTGAATTCTTGAAAACGGAAACATAGAAATTCATCGCTTGATTGTCGAACCATAGGAAGGGGGTGATTTTTTGCATAAAGGCCTCCTTAGCACTGAAGATGCGAATTCAAGAATTCAAGAGGAATTGTCTTTCAGAAAACGGCAATCACATGCGGCGTTCTTGCGGGAAACTAGCCTTGCAGAAGCCTAAACGAACAAAGGCGACCACCGGAGTGATCGCCTTCGTCTTTCGTCCTAAGATCTAGAGCGCTTGCACGTTCTCAGCTTGCCAGCCCTTGGGTCCCTTGGTTACGTCGAACTGCACTGTCTGGCCTTCTTGCAGGCTCTTAAAACCGCCGGCTTGAATGGCAGAAAAATGCACGAAAACATCTTCGCCCGACTGACGGCTGATAAAGCCATAGCCCTTGGCGTCATTGAACCACTTTACTGTTCCTTGTTCCATTTTGTAATTTGTTCCTTTGTTGTAGTTACGCTGGAGGGAGTCGGGACATCTGTGCAAGTTACTGGCTGTTGAAGCGAGAACTGCTCACTACCGATTCGGTCTAACGTACATGGGGATACTACACTGCCGGCAGTAGCATAGCAACAGAAATTGCGTTGGTGACGTATAAGTCATTTGTTTTCAGATATTCGTTCCCATTGGAAATCTCTCGGCAGCGCTCATATTGGCAGGAAATTAGGGCTTTCGCCGGAATAAGGAGTACTATGGAAACGGTAGCAGGAAGGACTCGCGTATGCCCCGCAACCCAGGCGAACAGTGGCAAGACTTAGCGGCTGTGGCAGTGGAACAACGCGATTCTCAGCGGATCAATCATCTCATCGAACAGCTTAACCGCGATCAAGAAGAGACCCAGAAGCATGCTTCGCAGCGGCGATAATCCGCTCGGGCTGGCATCGGCAACCTAAACTCTTAACCTCGAAGACTCCGCCCGATTGCGCCTTCGCGATTGAGAAATCACACGTTCTTCGCGTAAGAGGGAGTAATCATGTCCGGAATCAATGGCGATAAGTCCAGATTTCACCGCGAGCGCAAAGAGAAGTTAGCGCGCCGAATTCGTAACCGGAAACTTTTCAAAGGCGCGGCCGTTCCATCCAAGCCAGCAGCTTCGGCGCCCCCAGCGAAGGTGTCCGCATGAGCGCGCCTACTTTGACGACCTGGTCGCTGACTAATCCCGCCGCCGCTGGGCTCAAGAAAAAACGAGTGCTGCTGATAGATACCTCGCGAACCAAACGCGACCTGCGCTCTGAAACTATGCGCAAGCTCGGCGTGGAGGTTGATTGTGCCGCAGACATCAGCGAAGCGCGTTGCTGGTGGCGGGCCGACCTTTACGATCTGGTGCTCATCCATGTGGATGACGCTGCCGCGCCGCGCGACAAATTCTGCGACGACATGCGCAACGCCACACCGCCCCAACAGATCATGTTTCTGGTCGGCAAGCCTGAATACCTGGCGACGGTACCCAGTCTTGATCCCAATCTCGGCCAACTCTCGCCGGCACAGGACGACGAAGCCGAGCCCGGCATCTGGAACGATGTCAAGACTGCGCTGGCAACGAATCTGTCGGACCCGCCTTCTCAGCGCTGGGGAATTCTGGAGGCTTGCCGCCGAATTTCAGCGGTAAGGTCGGTCTCAGAGGCGCGCACCAAGGCCATCCGCAACCGGCCTGCCCCGCCCCGAGATTCGGAAATGACGCAATCCAAGCGAACCGACGGAGTTGATATTCTGGCTCAAATGATCAGGGAGAGAACGCAATGAAGAACCTTTACGTTGGCAATCTGCCGCACAGCACCACTGAACCCGAGTTACGCAACCTTTTCGAGGCCCACGGAGCAGTTGAGAAGGTCAGCATGGTCACCGACCGGGAAACCGGGCGTTCGCGAGGCTTTGCGTTTGTGGAAATGACCAACGCCGGTGAAGCCGAGAAGGCTATCGCCGCACTGAACGGAACCGAACTGGGCGGACGAGCACTGAAGATCAATGAGGCGAAGCCGAAGACGGACCGTCCCGGCGGAGGCGGCGGTGGACGAGGCTTTGGTGGTGGCGGAGGACGCCAGGGCGGGGGTGGAGGACGCCAAGGCGGCGGAGGTCGCGATGATTATCAAGGCCACGCCCGTCAACCCAGGGAACCACGCTGGTAGCATGACGACGAAGTGGAACTCCGATAGCAGCTTGCCAACTATGAAAAACAACTAGGGAGATTACGATGCCACGTGGCCGATCAACATTCAATAAGCGCCAGAAAGAACAAGCCAGGCAGCAGAAGCAGCGAGAGAAAGTCGAGCGCCGGACCCAACGCAGCCAGGAAAAACCCGAAGGCAGCGAAGGCCCCGTGGATGAGATGGATGAATTACGGAAACACGCCGAAGAGCAGGCAGCCCTGTTCCACGTTGGATCGGACGAGCCGAACTGAATTCTAAGCAGCCTCCGAGTTCTTGGCTGGTTAAAACGAAATCTTACTTAGCGGCATCCACCGATTTAGGATTCCAAACACGAATCCCGAGCGGAAGGGTAGCTCCCGTGCGTCGTAGTTTGCTTCGCAGTCGCATGCTTCCCTCGGCCTTTCTGCTGATCTCATTCTTCGCGTCGGCGCTCATCGGTCAGAGTTTGCGTAGCCAGCTCAACCCGAAATACAAGAAGTGGTTCGATGAGGATGTCCGCTGGATTATTACGGACCAGGAACGCCGTGAGTTCTTGAAGCTCGGAATCGATGACCAGCGCGACAACTTCGAAGCGGAATTCTGGGCATGGCGAAATCCGGCTCCGAGCAGTTAAAGAGAACGCATTCAAGCAAGAACATTACCGGCGTCTCTCGGCTAACGAACCGTTCGCCGTCAATATCCCCGGTTGGATGACAGACCGAGGGCGCATATACATCATTTACGGACCTCCTGACTCGATTGATTCCAGTCCGTCGGGTTCGAGCGGTTACCCATACGAGAATCCGTCTGAAGTGTGGCATTACCGCCGCATCAAGGGCGGGGCGATAACGTCTCTTTAAAGTTTGTTGATAACTACATGTGCGGCGCCTACGAATTGGAAACCGAGCCTCCCAACGGCGCCTACGAATTGGAAACCGAGCCTCCCAACAATGAATGGCGGCACTGAGTCTTCGAAAGTCGATCCCGGAAGTGCCAAGCTCGCCGGACATTTGTCGGAGATGGGCAGGACTCAAGCTCTTCCGTTCGTTTCTTGATTGCTTCCGGTTCCAACCTGCGCTAGGCTACTTAGGCTCTCGCGGTTCTCCCCTTCCTTTCCAATCAAAAACCGTAAAACCAAGCCAAGGCTGCATAACGATGTCCAAATCACGTGGCTTGGATGAGTTACCCACAAGATATGGTGTTTTACTACTTGACTCAGGCCCAATCTCGTCAGTACAGTAGCTCTAATCTGTGCTCGGCCCTGCCCAGCCCGGGACGGTTTCGCGACTGGCGAACTGGCGGAGGAATCTGGTTGGTAAATCCGTCCAACAAGCACTGCATTCCAACCTTTATGGCCGTTAGAGCGCTATCGAGTCGTAGCCCTGAAACCCGCCGGCCTCTTGCCGTCTCCCTAGGAACACGCCGTTTATCAACACAGCTAGAGGCTGCGGCCTTTCACGAGTTAGGAATTCCGGCGGCCCCAAGGAGTACAAGTTGCTCAAACTAAAGAAGCTCCAGATACTCGGATTTAAGTCGTTCTGCGACCGCACCGAACTCAAGTTTCACGGCGACGGGATCGCCGCCATCATCGGCCCGAACGGGTGCGGAAAGTCGAATATTGCGGACGCTATCTCGTGGGTGCTCGGTGAGCAGTCGGCGAAGACCCTACGAGGCTCGCGCATGGAGGACGTCATCTTTGCCGGCACGTGCGACCGCAAGCCCACCGGCATGGCCGAAGTCTCGCTCACGCTCATTGATCCCGTGGAGTATGCCGGCCCCGACAAGAATGATCCGACCGAGTTGGTTTTGCAGGAAGAAATGCCGGCCGAAGATTGGGACGAAGCCGAGATTCGGGCGCGGGCCGCAGAGGAAGTCGAGCGCCTCACCGAGGAGAACCAGCCGGGCACAGCCGAGGAAGTCGAGATTCCGCGATCCAAGATCAAAATGGTGGCGATGGCCTTCCCCGATGACGAGCCAATGTTTGCCCATAGCGTCCCGTCAATCGCGCTGCCAGCCACGTCCGCCGGCACTAGCGGCCCGCAGGTGGTTCTGCCGCAGGTGGTTCTGCCGCAGGTGGTTCTGCCGCAGGCCGTTCTGCCGCAGGTCGTTCTGCCGCAGGTCGTTCTGAAGATCCGCCGGCGTAAGTTCAGCCAGCAACAGTTTCGCATTGGAGAAATCGTAGTCACCCGACGCCTGTTCCGCTCCGGTGACAGCGAATATCTTCTGAACGGAAAGCTCTGCCGCTTGCGCGACATTCAAGAACTGTTCATGGGCACAGGCCTGGGGCCGGAGTCATATGCGCTGATCGAGCAAGGACGCATCGGACAAATCCTGAGCAGCCGACCAACCGACCGGCGCGCAATTATCGAAGAAGCTGCCGGGATCACAAAATTCAAGACGAAGAAGCGTCTCGCCGAAGCGCGCCTCGAAGACGCCAAGCAGAATCTGGCGCGCATCAACGACATTTTCGAAGAAGTCACTCGCCAAATGAATTCGCTCAAGCGCCAGGCCTCAAAGGCCGAGCGCTACGGACGCCTGCGCGATGAGATGCGCACAAAACTCCGTCTGGTACTCGCCAGTAAGTTTGCGCAATTCGACTTGCAGAGCTCGGAGCTGGATTCCGGGATCAACACCGTTGCCGAAGAAATGCGGCGTCAGGCAGATGGGCTGCGGGAAATGGAATCCGAGCTTGCCGAGCGCACCCACCGCGGCTACGCCATTGAGACCGAGATTCGCGAAAACAACGGCCGCGTGGCCGACCTGAAGCTCGAGGTTGACCGCAACCAGTCGCAGCGCCGGCACAATGAAGAGCGCGGGACCGAACTGACACTTCGCGCGGCCGAATTCGAAGCCGAGTTGGGACAGGCTCGCGTTCGCCTCGCCACTCTGGAGGAGGAACTGCACTTCAACCGCCAGTCGCTGGATTCTGCCGTGGCCGATCTGTCAGCAGCGCAGCAGGAACTCGAGGCCAGCCAACAGCAGGCGATCTCGGCGGCCGGCGGCTTGTCCGAGCTTGAGCACCAGCAGGAACTTTCCCGAGTCGGGATTCTGGAATCCGTCGCTGCGATTTCCAATCTGCGCAATCAGCTCACCCAGGCCGAAGAGCGCATGGCGGCGGCTGACCGTGAGGCCCAGCGCTTGCAGTCAGAAATGGCATCGGCACGCACCCAGGCGGAGACTTTCGGCGGCGAGCGCGGCCAATTGGCGATTGAGTTTGAATCCGTCTCGCAACGGATTTTAGCCCTGACCGATGAGATTGCGCAAACTCGCGAGCTTCTCGAACTCAAGCGCCGGCAAGAAACCGAATCCAAGAATCATTTGGATACCCTGCGGGCGGAATTTGCTACGGCCCTTGGCAGGCGCGGCTCGCTCGAAGCGGTCATTGCCGAGCATGGATATTCCACGGAGTCGGTGCGGCGATTGTTTCAGTCAGGAGTGTTTCAGGGTGGAACGGCTCCCGTAGGCGTGCTGGCGGATTTCCTGGAAGTTGATCCGCGCTATGAAGGCGTGGTCGAGGACTTCCTGCGCGATGAGTTGAACTACATTGTCGTCAAGTCGTGGGATGCGGCCGACGAAGGACTCCGCCTATTGCGCTCGGACGTTGACGGGCGGGCGACGTTCCTGGTGCATCCCGACGACTCCCAGGCGCGTTTTTCGTTCGCAGTTCCGGAGGGCACTCCCAACCCTCCGAACGATTCCATCCTGCCGCTGAAGCACACAATCCGAGTGCTCGACGGCTTTGGAAAATCGCTGGAAGTGATTTTGCCGAAGCTGCGCGATGGATACATCGTCCCTGACCCTGCGTTCGCACGAGATCTGGCGCTGGAAAATCCCGACGCGTTCTTCCTCTCGAGGTCCGGCGAATGCTTTCACAACGTGACCGTGACCGGAGGCAAGCAACGCGCCGAGGGTCCGCTTTCCATGAAGCGCGAATTGCGCGACGTGATGCGACTGGTGGGAGAGCTGGAACAGACGCTTCGTCATGAAGAGATGCGCGCCCTCAGCCTGGGGCATGAGATTGCAGACCTGACTTCGCTGCTGGAACGACTGGAGGCGGAAAAGCGCGATTCGGAAAAGCAGGTCATGACTTCCGGCCACGCCCTGCGCCAGATTGATTCCGAGATGACGCGGGTGCGTGAACGTTGCGACGTTTCTGAGCGCGAACTCACGCGCTTGGCCGCGGAGCGCGCCGCACAGGAAGATATAGTGATCGTGCGTCGCGCGGAGATTGCCGACTTTACGGCTCAGCGAGCGCAACTGGAGCAAGACGCAGCGGCAGCGCACGAAATGCTGGCGTTGCTGCGAGACAACCGTGATCTAGCGGCGCAGGCCGTCTCCGAGCGCAAGGCACGCGTGGCGACTCTTGAAGAGCGGCATCGTTCAGCGGCGTCGGTGCGGGAGAGAATCGCGCAACTCGTGGCTGAAATGCTGGCGCGAGGGGATTCGCTTGGCTCGCAAATCGAGTCAGCCGCGGCGGAAAGAGCTCAACGCGAACTGGAGAATCTATCAATCGCAGAAAGGCTGCTGGATCTCGAAGCTGAGCGCAATGCATGCGAAGTCCGCGCCGGGTTGCTGCAATTTGAATCCGAGCAAGCCCGAGCCCGGCTCACCGACCTCGATGCACTGCTGCGGGAAGGCCGCCGTCTGCTGGAGGCATCACGCGATCGCAAAGCCGAGCTTTCGACGGCGCTGGTCAAGCTGCAGTCCGATGCGGAATATCTTGCGCAGACCTGCGTCAATGAATTGAGCGTGCCCCGTACAGAGTTGATGGCCGATATCACTTTGCCTCGTGTCTCCGGCGTAGAACTCAGCGTGGAAGAACAAGCGTGTCAGGAAATGCGTTCGCGCCTTGACGCCATGGGCCCCGTGAACATGATGGCGCTCGAGGAGTACAAAGAAACCGCCGAGCGGCAGGCGTTTCTGGACACGCAGCGCAAAGACCTGCTCGATGCAATCGAGAACACCACAGCCACGATCAAGGAAATTGACACCTTCTCGCGGCAGAAGTTTGAAGAAGCTTTCAACAGAATCAACGAGAATTTCCAGGTCACTTTCCGCAAACTGTTTGGCGGCGGCAACGCCTTCATGCGGCTTACTGACCTCGAAAACAGCACGAACATGGAGAGCGGCATTGACGTTGTCGCGTCGCCTCCTGGCAAGCGGCTGCAGAATGTGCTGCTGCTTTCCGGCGGAGAGAAAGCCATGACCGCGCTGGCACTGCTCGTCGGAATTTTCCAGTATCAACCCAGCCCGTTCTGCATTCTCGACGAAGTGGACGCCCCGCTAGACGAAGCCAACATCGGCCGCTTCACCCAATTGGTCGAAGAAATGAGCGTCCGCACCCAGTTCGTGCTCATCACCCACAGCAAAAAGACAATGAGCATCGCGCCGGTGTTGTATGGAGTGACTATGCAGGAGCCGGGCGTGTCGAAGCTGGTGTCGGTTCGGTTTGGGGCGACGGCGTAATTCGACCCGCCTTCGTACCTGCATACGTACTTCTGATGCGAGCATTCTTCGCCGCCCGAGTGACGGCCTTAAAATGTTCCGGACGATTTTCCACAACTCCATTTGTTTGAACCCCTTGCCCAACGCCAGATTCAGGCGAACGCTCCTTTGTCAATCGCACATCAGTGGAAAAACGCGGACGCTCGAAATCGGCTATCATCTCAATCGTTGACAAAAATTTTTGAGCGGCTAAAATACGCCACGATTGGTATATCCGAATTTTCCGAATGACTACTGACCTTCTCGATTCCGTTCTCTTGCAGACTGACTTTCCCGGCCTGGAGTTATTCGCCAGCGGAAAAGTGCGCGACGTGTACCGACTGGGCAGCGACCACCTGTTGTTTGTGGCCACGGACCGGATCTCGGCGTTTGATTATGTGCTGGCCACCGGCATCCCCCAGAAGGGCCGGGTGCTCACGCAGATTTCGCTTTTCTGGTTTGACTTCCTGCGCGACGTTGTCCCCAACCACTTGATCACTGCCGGTACGAACCAATATCCGGCGGAAGTGCGGCAATTTGCCAACCAGCTCCGCGGGCGCTCCATGCTGGTGCAGCGGGCGGAGATGTTCCCGGTTGAGTGCGTGGTGCGCGGCTACCTGTCGGGCTCCGGATGGAAGGAATACAAAGCCAACGGCAACGTCTGCGGAAACAAGCTTCCCTCCGGACTCCGAGAATCCGAACAGTTGCCGGAGCCGATCTTCACGCCCGCGACCAAGGCCGCCACCGGGCACGATGAAAACATCTCGTTCGAGCAGATGACCCGTCTGGTGGATCCTCAAGATGCCCGCCAGTTGCGAGATCTTAGTCTCGCGATTTACAGCAAGGCCGCAGCCTTGGCGCGTGAAAAAGGGATTATTATTGCCGACACGAAATTCGAGTTCGGACGTACCGCCGCGGGCATCACGCTCGCGGACGAAGTGCTTACGCCTGACTCCTCTCGCTTCTGGCCGGCCGATAAGTATTCCCCGGGCATGGCACAGCAGTCGTTCGATAAGCAGTATGTGCGCGATTTTCTGGAAGAGATTCGCTGGAACAAGCTGCCGCCGGCACCGGCCCTTCCGGCCGAAGTGGCGCGCAAGACCAGCGAGAAGTATGTGGAAGCGTATCGCCAGCTTACCGGACGTGAGTTGGATGTGTAATTTCGTGGTAAGAGAGAACGCCGCGTGAACGTGGCGGACTGGATCATCCTGCTGGTGTTGTTGCTTTCGGTAATACAAGCAGCCAGCTCGGGATTTTTCCAGGAAGCGTTTGGCATTGCGGGGCTAGTGTTCGGGTATCTGATCGCGGCTTGGGGATATCGCAGCCTGGCCGATCACTTTGCCTCGTACATCAGGTCGCGCTGGCTGGGTGAGATCGTCGCATTCTTGGCGATCTTCCTTGGCGTCATGCTCGTGGCTGGCATATTGGGCAGGATGGTTCGCTGGATAGTGAAGGAAGCCGGACTGAAAGCGGTGGATCGTTTCCTGGGTGGGGCACTCGGTCTGCTGAAGGGATGTTTGCTGGTGGCGATTGTTCTGGTAAGCATGACAGCGTTCACTCCGACTTCGCGCTGGCTGCAGGGTTCGAATTGGGCACCGTATTTCTTAGTAGTGGGAAGGGCTGCGATTTGGGTCGCGCCCTCGGAATTGCGGGCGAAGTTTTATCAGGGATTGGACTACGTGCGCAGGGCGCAAGCGCCGGCCCATCCCTCGGCCAGGTAAGTGCTAGTTGCAGTCAAGAGGTTGCGGGCTAACGGACAACAAATACGAAAAGAGAGACCCCGTGAAAGATCAACTCGAAGCACTCGTACAGCAGATGTACCGAAGCAATATTCTTTACTCCGAGGCCGTCCGCGAATTCAAGCGACGGTTTATTGCGACTGTGCTTGAAGAGAACAAGGGCAACCAGTGCCGCGCCGCCCGCCAGTTGGGGATGCATCGCAACACGCTCAGCCGCACCGTGGATGAACTGAGGATTGACGTCCGGCAATTCCGCGATGGCGGCAGACGTCCTCCGCGCAGCACTCGTCCTGCGGCATTCGAGAAGAAACTGGCGCGATAGATTGCTCGCCCTTTTGCAATAAAAAGGCAGCCCGCAAAGGAGCTGCCTTTCCTTCTGCTAAACACTATTACTGAGGCTTCCGGACCGGGCGGTGATGCACGGGCGCCTTAGGCTTCGGTGCAGGTTTTTCGCCAGCTTTCTTGAGCAGAGCGCCCTTTTCCATGGTCATCATGAACGGAGTGGGAACATAGGATACTGGTGTCCCCTCAAAGTCCAGAGTAGTGCCCTCCTTAGGCATCGTGCGGGCAGGAATCGCGCCGGTCATAGTAATCGTGATGTCGGCCTTTTTCTGCTCAATGTCGTCCTCGCTTGCTGCAATCTGCAAGACGCTGGCCGCGGAGGAGGGTGGATCAGCCTCGGGCGTTGTAGCCGACAGCACCGTGCCTTCCATCTGCAACGGCACGCCCTTGATCACGTTCCAGACTTTGTCCTGGTCGTCTTGCGAACCGGCAGACAGCACCAGCTCCCACTCGCCAAAGCTAAGCTGCTTGATCTGGTCCGGAGTCTTGTCTTTCACCAGGTCATGCGCCTGCTCAGCGGGAGTGGGTGGAACGTACTGGGTGATTTTGGGGCAATCCGCCGTGGGTAAGGGATTCGCTTTTGCGCAGGCGATTAGGTCAGTCCAGCCATCATCGGAACCGTGGTAGTTCTTGTAGACTTTCTGCCCGTAAGCCTGTATCTGGTCCTTCCCCCCAGGCCCCGCCAGGTTCACCGCGCGCGCAATAAAGAACAAACCATTCAAGCTATCAGGAGGTTTCGGAGTCAAATAGGCCATAGCCAGCGGATAAACATTTTGAATATCATTGGAGTCAGCTTCCACCGCTGCCCGTAGATATTGTTGAGCGTGCTCGTAGTCCTTACTCTGAAGGGCGGCAAATCCGGCTCCGCCGTTGAAAATGACGGTAACCTGATTTTTTAGTTTGTCGAAATCCGCTTGAGTCATGGTGGCGGGCTTCTGAGCTGTCTTCAAGCACTCCAGGCCCTTGCTGGAATACTGCGCGGTGTCCGCTAGAGCCTGCTGACCCTGGGCAGCTCCCTGCGCACCGGCTACACTCTGTCGTCCCAGAGAGGTGAGTAAAGCCAGCGCACGCAGGTTGCAGGGATCCGCCACCAGCAAACGTTTGGCTGCATCAACGACCTTGGCCTGGTCATTCATTTGCAAGTAAGTGCCCATGAGCAGTTCCAGCGAGGTTGTCTTCATCACACTGTTGGGATACTGCGCCAGAAATGCTTCCAGGGCACTGACTTTGGCTTTGGGGTCGGTCTGTTGCACCGCTCCTACGTAGGCGTTGTACTCGGCCCCGTCCTTGATCTCTGGCCCCTGGGCTTGTCCGCCTG
>Ga0137378_10000202_pt1 | contig 40521 bp, 31 predicted proteins | sample SagtaG_21_FD_104813 | JGI IMG/M metagenome (GOLD analysis project Ga0137378, IMG submission 104813) | Vadose zone soil microbial communities from Sagehorn Ranch, Mendocino, California, USA - Sage2_L_60_16 metaG | ecosystem: Environmental > Terrestrial > Soil > Vadose zone | place: USA... | reverse complement strand
GCCGGTGCTGCTCGTCCAAAAGCGATTTCGTAAGCTTTCAAGCCCGCCCCACCCGAACTCGCTTTGTCTTTGCGATGGTATCTCTAATCGTGGTCTTGTGCGTGGGAGTGGTCGTCCTTGCACCTACTTATGTTGCCTTCTTCAAGGAAGGAGTGGGCTACAGCGAAAGAGCCGGCGCCCTGTCTCGAGAAGGTGCCCTAAGTGGTGCAATGTCACCGGGTTCACTTTTGAACTTTGCCAGTCCATATTTAATCCTGTTGCGATGGCCTTGGCCTAGGCTCAACCCGGGTCTGTGGCCCGATTCCGACATCACTCTGCAAGCCCTCTATTCAGGCGCAATGCCGCTTATTCTTGCAACCCTTGCCTTGTTGGAACGGCCTAAATCTACCTGGCGCTGGTGGCTGATCGGAATCATTGTTTTCGCACTAGCCTGCAGCGTGGGGAAACACTTACCTATCCGCGGTTGGCTCTATGACTACTGTCCTGCGACGCGATATTTTCGCCATGCAGCTGCGTTTCGTGCCTTCGCTATCTTCGGAACAATGGTTTTAGCGTTGCTGGCGGGGCGGGACCTGCAAGATGCGATTAGGAAACCGTCTTCGGGAACCTGGGTGAAACTCTTGTGTTCAGCAGGCCTGATATCGACTGCGGCAATCGTTTCGTACGTCCACATCATTACGCACGTTACCAATTTTGCAGAGCAGTTCCATCGCGGCAATCGGCACCTCGTACGGATTTGGTTGGGAGCAATCGCAATTTCTCTAGTGATGTTACTGTTTGCGAAAGCCAGACGGTGGCTGCCAGCTCTTCTGATTCTTCTGGCGTTTGTGGATGTTTTGCTCACCGCTCGGCTTACGGAGCCCCTTGTCTCAGGGGGTAAAACGGCACGACAAATATGGGACAGACTTAATCCCGGTCACCGCCCGGCCATCGTTCTCGGCGCCAATGGACTTCAAAGGGAGTTGCGACCTCCCAGTTGGGCGGGCGGTTCAGCGACTAACGATAACCTTCCTCTTAAGATTCCCACTTTTTACAACGACGAAGTAATGAGGAATCGTTTTCACGTGGATTTCGAGCATCACCCGTTATTGCTGAACATGGCGATTGGGAGCCAACGTATTTGGTTCGCGGAAAACGCGGCGACAGTGTCTCCCTCAGATGCCGCCTACACTGCTATGGTGAGGAGGACTGATCAACTCGGAGCCCCAGTTTTAGTTGTGCATCCCGCAAAGGAAATGGGCACAATTAGTCAAAGTGGGTTCTCAATTAATCCTGTTGCGAAAACTAGCCCGCAGGAGACGTCTCCAGTGAATGCAATCGCGAGCCTGAGCGCAGCAGAAACGATCTCCACAAAAATCCTGCGCTACAGCCCCAACCACCTCGATCTGAACGTGTTCTGTCAACAGGAAGGTTGGCTGATTGTAACGGATCGCTGGTCATCCGGGTGGCGCGCTCGTGTGAATGGGAAACCTTCCGAAGTCTTTGGGGGGAACTTCATCTTCCGAGCTGTGCGAGTTCAAGCAGGAGAGAATAGTATCCAGTTTTACTACGATCAGACGACGTATCTTGTTCTCGTAGCGTTAAGCTGGAGTACATTGGCAACAGTTTTCACGCTACCTCTGATTTTGAAAGCCCGTTTCACTCATCGATAAAGTCCACGGAAGCGAATTACTGTCGTCGGTTTCAGCCTTAACCTAAAATGGAGGCGGAATTTGCAGCTTCTGATTTCTAGAATCCCACGGCTGATCACGAGCGGTTCGAATGCGACCAGTGCCATTCGAGCAGGGTCGAACAGGGTCTTTCGACATCCTTTGGTGGCAAGGGTCGCTTATCCGTTATTCCTCGTTTGTTTCGCTGGTATTGTGTTTTGGAAAATAATTCTGACCCGAGAGTACACAATTCTAAGCTACCCAGATTCATCAGGTCAGTCGTATCCCTGGTTTCAATATATTGCGGAGACCCTGCATCGAGGGAATTTCCCACTGTGGGATCCGTTCACATTCGGGGGCAGGTCTTTTATCGGGGAAGTCCAAACGGGTGCCTTTTACCCCTTGAACATTCTCATGGGCCTGCTGCCGCTGAATGCCCGTGGCCTGCTGCCGATGACCATAATTGAGGGATTCGTGGTCCTTCACTGCTTTCTGGCTTCACTTTTCACATATCTACTTGCGCGGTACCTGGGACTGCCCCGTTTTAGCTCCCTCGTTTCCGGAGTGGCTTTCGCCTACTCAGGTTCGATTGGTGTACGAGCCTTTGGACAAATCAACATTCTGTATGCGGCCACCTGGTTGCCTGTTGTCTTTCTCTGTTATTTCAAATCACTAGATGCCATTACCTGGAAGCGCCGGCTGTTTTTTGCGAATCTGTCGGGTCTCACGCTTGCACTGTGTCTTCTTGGTGGGCACCACCAACCCTTCATCTACTGCAGCATCGCAATTGCATGCACAGCATTATTGATGGTGGTTTCCTCCCAATCGCGGGGCTCTTTCCCGCCGCCCAGCATACGCCGTAGTGTTTTGGTCGTCACGCCACTCCTCTTCTTATTTGCTCTTTCTTATAGCTCGATTCAACTATTGCCTTCGGTGGAATACGCCAGTCATGCATACCGTTGGATAGGAGGACAAGCGCCCGTTTTGGCAAATCAGCGTATTCCTTATTCGATCGGAGGCACTTTGGATAAATTGCCTCCGGAGGGCGTATTGGATTTGGTATTCCCGTTTATCGTGAGTGTGGATAACACGCCTTATTTCGGCGTTTTGCCTGCCTTGTTTGTCTTGTTTTCGGTATCAGAGATCAGAAAATCAAAGGTGGTTCGAATATGTTGGTGTCTAGCCCTGCTGTTCCTCACTCTCGCTCTTGCCGACATTACTCCGCTGCACGGGATATTCTATTTCATGGTTCCTGGTTTTGGTCGGACCCGGTCAGCCGATCGCAGTCTGATGGTTTTTCACCTTGCAGTAAGTTTGCTGGCGGGGGTCGGCTGCACTTTGTTCTTGAGATCGACATCGAAGAAAGAACGGAATTTGCGTTTGCGCTCGATTCAGATATTCGGCGCTTTTTCGCTGATATCCACCTTCCTCGTCGTTATCGCCTATTTTTACCGGAGCCAGGTCCTGTATCTGGCAACGAACTCGAACTATAATTCGCTTTTCTTCGCGTGCATCCTGCTACTGTTAGCTGCAGCACTCGCTCGCGCTCGCTTTTTCGGAGTGCTCCGCATTAGATTCGTTAAAGTTTTTCTTATTATCTTATGCCTGTTGGACTACCATTATTTTCTGAGCGTCCACATCAGGACCAAGGAAGCCTTCGACCGAAAGACGAACTACGAACCCGCCCAGTACTTCCGCGAAGATGGCGTCCTGAAATTCTTGCGGTCACAGCCGGGCACCTTTCGTGTGGACTTTCGCGGGGAGTACTACCCCAAGAACATCGGTGAGGTCTACCGATTGGAGACCATGGAAGGTCATGGAGCTACCGCTCCAAAAGAGTTTTTTGATTTGGCTGTAGCAGGACACTTCGGGGTAGGGCGGCTTTCCGATTTGTACAATGTAAAGTATATCGTCTCGAACGAAGATTTATCGCTGCCGAGGGTGTTCGGAGAGGATCGCACGAAAGTCTATGAAAATCCGACTTGCCTGGCGCGGGCTTGGCTTGTCGGGACTGTGATTCCAAAAAAGAACAGTGAAGAGCTCCTCCCAGCTCTGCTGGATCCTCTCTTCGACCCACGAAACGCTGCCCTGGTTTACGGGCGGCCGGGGAGCTCTTTGCCATCGGCAAATCCAGAGGGAGGACCTGGATCTACGGGACCTTCATCTGGCGACGTCCACTTTGAAGCGCACGGTCCAAACCGTTTCACGGTGATAGCCGAGACCCCGGAAGCTGCTTTTCTAGTGGTCAGCGGAAACTGGGACCCGAGCTGGAAGGCAACGACTAATGGCGTCCCTTCTTCCATCCAGCTTACAGACGGTGCTCTTATGGGTGTCAACGTAGGCCCCGGCCGATCGACGATAGACTTCCGGTATCGGCCAAAAGGGATGTATTGGTCGCTTGCACTCGCTGGGGTGGCTGGGATCGCTCTGTTGTACACGGGGCTACGAAAGGGACGTGCACCCGAGCCGGCTAGCAGTTTGCTTGTTGATCGCGGGCTTTCAGACTGATGAATATCAGACGCTCCTGAACACGCGGCGCGCGCTGTCGGCTACTGTAATCCTCGGCTTTGCTCCGACGGGATCGACGTCTTTTCGGTTTGGGGACCAATCCGAGCGGCTAGTAGCACAAGTTGAATACTCAGTACAGCCGCTCCTTCCTCAGCAGGTTTCCGAACGAACCGATGTTGGCCAGGGTGTAGTTGAAGCGGTATTCGTTCTCATTGCGGATCGTGCCCAATCTGATGCGACGGTATTCCACGGTTATGCCGCAGCAGTCCCAATTATAAGTAGATTCGACGAAGTCATACTGTACCAACGCAAACTGGGCGTCGACGCCGAAGCTCGCGGCTCCGCTGAATCCGCGTTTGTCCGAGTGTCCGTACTGCACCTGGGTCCTGAACTGGTTAAAACGCGAAGGGCCAATAACGTTATTGGTCGCCAGAATCTGTCCTGGGAAGTTCGCGTACAAGCCGATACCGCTGAAACCGAATTGTCCCATATGGTAGGTCAGGGACGTTGTACTGGCGTTGATGCGTCCGGCGTTGAAGTCGTAGTCCAAGTCCCATTCCGCATCGACATTCGAGCTTGGTTGGATGCGAAGCCGGGAAACGAGCGGAGAAAGATGCCGGGGACTGGACAGGAACGCGAATGCCGTTAAGTCTACAGTTGTCGTGAAAACGTTGCGTTGCCCATTCACTAACGCTCCACCAAAGCTGGTATCGAGAAAATACTTCTGCGCCAGTTCCCAACTGATGAGTTCGCGGGCCGTCGATGGCGCGCCGGGACAAGTGTCCCGACTTGGCTCCTGTGAGTCGCCCCGCGTCACCTGAGGTTCCCCCTCTTGTTCCCAGGGGGGCGCGCCGGATGGCGATCCACTCGGGGAATTCAATGATGGCAAAGCAGGTGCGTTGCAGTTTCCGCTCGGAGGAGAGCTTTTCTTAGCATAGAGACGGTTGATCACCCGGTACTCGACCTCGTTGGTGTTGCTGAGGATGTCGCGTTCGTCGAAGCGCAGGATCTTGGAGAACCCGTTCACTCCAACTACGTCGCGATAGATCACACTGGGCTCTATGACATGCTTCAGCTTGAGGCCGAGAAACTTATGATTGAAGAGCCGTTCCAGCGTTGGTGGCCGTAATTCAACCGAGGTGTCGAGAGCTCTTCGATTGATCGGATCACTGGAGGCCGTACCCAAACCGCTGGAAGGCACGAGCTGCTGGGTGTATAAGGTGTAACGAATTCCGACCTCCGGGCGCAGCGACCATCCGCCAAGGCGCAGGGGCAGAGAGACGTTGGGATCGACATCGAATCGACCCACAATAGGTGCGCTGTGGAAAGATGGCTCGCTGCGCGAAAGACCCTCCACCGCGGTATCGACAGCCCAGTAGAAAGGCGAATGGCCGAGCTCGCGATCGACGCTGGAAAAGTCAAAACTCGGAGCGTGCACGATGGTGATGACGTTTCCGGGAGTGGTGCTCTGAAAGCTTTGGTAGTGCTCGATCAGTGCGTTGTAGGAAAATCCATTGGTGGTGTTTGACAGGAAACCTTGAGACTTCACTTCCGACGGTAGAGGTTGACTGAAAATCGGGTCAAATGCCAACCGAAACAGGAAAGAACTCAAGTAATCGACATTGGCCACCCCTCGAATGTCGTGACCAAATCGATCTTGAGCAGTGAGGCGAATGTCTTCGCCACCCTGGTTTTTTCTAGGCGTGCCAACGCCCCGGTCCAGAACTCCGAAATACGTCATGTCCACGTAGGCATTCTCGCTGGGGCGAGCTCGAAATTCGCCGTGCTGCGCCCACCCGCGCCGGGAGAATAACTCCGCCCCGACCACCGCATCCATGCTGCGGTTGATGGCCCAGTAGAAAGCCTCACCCACGGTTTGGCCTTTGATCGATGAAGTGCCTAGATTTGGCATCAACAGGCCGGATTGCCGAACCTTGTGATCTACGGGATGGGTTGCGAATGGGAAATAGAGCACGGGTATGCTTTCGATGCGAAAAGTGCTCAGATAAATCGTCGCGTTGCCACCGGCGGTCACATTGGCATGGCGCATGCTAAATTGCCACTTGGGATGCGGCAACTCGCAGTTGGTTATAGTGCCCTTGTATACGACGTAATGATCCGGTCCAGTTTTCACTACAACCTTGCCGGTAAACTCAAACGGGAGCGGGGAGGTTAGAAGCAACGGGCGCACTCGCTGCCGAGATCCAATGCTACCGTTCACATCATAAAATCGTCCCACTTCAGTGCGAACATTGTATTGTCCGTGACTGGCTTCAACGTGTTCGTTGTTGGTGCTATCGTCAAGTACAATGTGGCCATTCAGCGTAACGTCGCCAGTATCGGAGTTGTAGGTGGCTTCGTCCGCCCAGAGGGTGAAGGTGCCATACTCAATTCGTCCCCGGACATGCAGTTTGAAGATGGGGCCCTCTTTCTCCTGTCGAACGGCACAAATGGTCGACTCGCTTTTTGAAGGCGGCGCAACCGGAGGACAACGTAACTGAGCAGTGGCGAAGCACGGAGCGAAAAGCGCGCAGCTCACAAGCGCCATGGTAGTGAGAAATCGCATTCGACAGTCATCGAAGAGCGGTGGCCGCACGCTTGCCAAGGAGTTCGTGAACAACGTAATCGTAGCACTCCCACTGAGGAAATTCGACTCGGGCTGGCGGACGTTGGGCGCATGTGACGTTCTGAAGGCTAGGGAAGTTGTTGGTATCAATCATAAGGTTGTGCGAAGCGGGCTTACAGCGATACTATGCCATGGGCCGGGCGAGTGATCTTGATTTGAACTTGTCAGCGCGCGAGCCGCACCTGCGCTCGGTTTCAGTGATCTTCCGTCTTCGAGTTGAGAGGAGCTATGGACAAACATTGGCTTTGGGTGTTCCTGCTCGTCGCGTTGTCGTCCATTATGCTGAAAGCCCAATCCGAACAATGGCAACAACTGTTCAACGGAAAAGATCTCGCGGGATGGAAGCACGTTGGCCCCGGCGGAGATACCGTGGAAGACGGACTGATCCGAACGCATGGCGGCATGGGACTGCTCTACTGGACCGGCGGAAGGCTGAGCAATTGTGTAATCCGTGTGGTCTATAAGATGCGCGACAACAATGACAACTCAGGCGTGTTCATCCGCATTCCGATCGAGCCCCGCGAGGAATGGATGCCCGTCCACTACGGTTACGAGGTACAGATTGACAATCATCCCGAAACCTCGAACGAGGACGACTACCACATCACCGGCACCCTCTATTCTTTGACGAAGCCCTTGGCCAAGCCCGGCAAGCCAGGACCTGAGTGGAACACGATGGAGATCACCTTGGACGGTCCGCACACGGTCGTGGTTCTCAACGGAGTGAAAGTTACGGACTATACCGAAGGCGATCCGGTACCAGAGAGGAAATTTGATTTTGAACCACAGCGTGGGCCACGGCCCCTGGAAGGCTATTTTGGACTGCAGAATCACAGCGACAATGACGTTGTTTTCTTCAAAGAAGTTGCGATCAAAAAACTGAACAAATAGCGTCCCAAGCGCCAGGAGATCCTATGAAGAAAAGCACATATTCGCGACGCAAGTTTCTGGGAATCAGCGCCGCCGCCGCGGGCGCATCTCTTGCCCCCAAGTCTATCCTACTCACTCCGGAGCCGCTTCTGGCCTCGGCGCGTCCGGCGCCCGCCAGTGACCGGCTTCGCTTCGGAATGATCGGAATCGGCATGCAGGGTTCTGGTCTGCTCACCGAGTCCATCACGTTACCCGGCGTCGAGTGTGCCGCTGCATGCGATCTATATGACGGTCGGCACACGTTGGCGAAAGAAATTGTGAGGCCCGATCTTCCGGTCACTCGTCGATACCAGGAACTGCTGGCGGACAAGAATATCGACTGCATCGTGGCTGCAGTTCCCGATCACTGGCACAAGCAAGTCGTCGTAGACGCAGTTTCCGCGGGGAAAGATATTTACTGCGAGAAGCCCATGTCCCACAGTGCCGCTGACGGTGTAGCCATGGTCGAAGCCGCGAAAAGGACTGGACGCATTGTGCAGATCGGTTCGCAACGCGTCAGTTCGCTCGTCTGTAAAAAGGCGAAAGAGATGGTCGCGCAAGGGATGTTGGGCGACCTGATGATGGTGGAAGGCTGGCTGGGGCGCAACGACCCCACCGGCGCATGGGAATATCCTCCGCCGACCGATCTTTCCCCCCAGACTCTTGATTGGGATACATGGCAAGGCAACGTTGCTAAGAGGCCATTCGATCCCTACATTTTTGCCCGCTGGCGCTGCTGGAAGGAATACGGTACGGGCGTTGCTGGCGATCTCCTGGTCCACTTGGTCAGCGGCATGATGTTCATACTGAACATGAATGACGCTCCGCAGCAGGCTATGTCCCTGGGCGGTATTTTGCGGTTCAAAGACGGACGGAACATGCCTGACGTCCATGCCACGTTATTCAAGTATGGCGAAATTCCCGTCTACATGCGGCTCAATCTGGGCACCGACATGCCTGAGACCTACCGCTTCCAGGGCTCCAAGGGAATTCTGGAAGTAACCGAGTTCGGTCTCAGCTACACTCCGCAAACCGGCAAAGATTCAGGGCCGAGCTATTACGACAGCGGATTCCCCCACGAGATGCGTGCCGCCTATGAAAAAAAGTGGCATGAAGAGAACGATCCGAAGCTGGGCCAGGAGCCGATGTTGGAAGCGATGACATTCCATGGACCGGACTTCGATGACATGAAACCGCACCTGTGGAATTTTTTCGAGGCCGTACGTTCGCGCAAACCCGTCGTCGAAGACGCGGTGTTCGGCCATCACGCGGCCTTGGCTTGCCACATGGCTAATGAGTCATATTTTCGCAAGACCGCCGTATCTTGGGACCAGGCTTCCAAGAGCATCAAGAGCTGAGCTCGGCGTGATAAAGGAAGTTCCTTTTCCGGTGGAGGTTCCACCTCCTCGGTGGGATTCCTTGCCAGGGTGCGGCGTAGGGAGAGCCCCGCCGCCCGGAGGAAAGGAAAACGCGAACTGTTAGTCCGTTCGTAAGCCCCCGAGGGTTACCGAAGTTTCCACGAAAGTCTCCAAATCGTTGTTTCTAAATGTATTAGCTGCTACTTATTGATATTTAGGCGGCTTCGCAACAGAGGCTGGCCGGAATCTGATTAGCAGCTAAAATGTCTGCCCATTCACACTCGTGGAAACCTCTGTCCGCAGGGGCGAAAGCTTTCATTGGCCTGGTCGTTTTCGCGGGCACGGCAACGCTTCTTTACGGGGCAATCCACCAAAGCAGCAAAAATATCGCGGAGTTCATTTGTTACCTCGGCATTGCAATCCTGGCCTCCAGGCTCAAGGTCACTCTGCCCGGCATTACGGGCACCCTCTCGGTGAGTTTCCTCTTTATCTTGGTCGGTATCCTGGAACTCAGCTTTTCCGAAACCCTGATCCTGGGAGCGGTCTCTATGCTGGCGCAGTGCCTGTATCCCGACCGCCCTAAGGCGATCCAGGTAACCTTTAATATCTGCGCGGGTTCTGTGTCCACCGCGTTAGCGTATGTGGTTTATCACGATCCTCTGTCTAACATTCTCCTCGACAACCACGCGCTGTTGCTGTTGGTGGCAGCTTCGACCTACTTCATAGCCAATGCGGGCTCCATTGCCGCTGTCATTTCGCTTACGGAACGAAGGGCACTCAAAAAGATCCTGGTGGATTGCTATTTCTGGTCCTTCCCTTACTATTTGGTGGGCGCCGGGGTGGCCGGAGCCATCGCCTGGTTCAATCACACGTTCAACTGGGAAACCTCTCTGCTCCTGGTTCCGGTTGTCTATCTCATCTATCGATCCTACCGTTTGTATTTGGGCAAACTGGAAGACGAAAAGCGGCACGTCGAGGAGATGGCAAACCTACATCTTCGAACCATCGAGGCCTTGGCCCTCGCCATTGAAGCGAAGGACCAGACCACACATGATCACCTGCAACGCGTCCGCGTTTATGCCATTGAAGTCGCGAAAGAATTAGGCATGGAAGGTTCGGAGCTGGAAGCTCTGCATGCCGCAGCCCTGTTGCACGACATTGGCAAGCTCGCCGTACCGGAGCACATTATCTCGAAGCCCGGCCGACTTACCCCGGAAGAGTTCGAGAAGATGAAGATTCATACCCTGGTGGGCGCGGAAATCCTGGAGCGGGTTCGTTTTCCCTATCCGGTTGTGCCTATCGTGCGGGCTCACCACGAAAAGTGGGATGGAACCGGATACCCAATGGGACTGAAAGCCACGGAGATTCCGTTGGGCGCGCGCATTCTCTCCGCAGTGGACTACCTGGATGCTCTAGCTTCGGACCGCCAGTACCGGCGGGCGCTGCCCCTGCAGGAAGTAATGCAGCAGCTCTCAGCGGAGTCAGGCAAGGCGTTTGACCCGAAAGTGGTTCAGGTTCTTGAGAAACGCTACCGGCATCTGGAAAACTTAGCTCTGGCCAGGTCCAGTAACGACGTGAACTCGCCCCTCTCGACGGAGATCAGAATTGAGCGGGGGCCTGCTCCCGACGCCGGATTCGAAAAGGTGGCGCAGGATTCTACCGGGCAGGAAACCACATTTCTTTCTTCCATTGCCGCAGCCCGGCAGGAAGCGCAATCACTGTTTGAACTAAGCCAGGATTTGGGCGCATCGCTCAGCTTGGGGGAGACACTGTCCGTGTTCTCCGTGAAGCTAAAGCCCATGGTGCCTTACGATGCGATTGCAATCTACATTCTCCGCAACGACGAGTTGATCCCCGAGTACGTAAATGGCGACAACTACCGCCTGTTTTCTTCTTTGCGCATCCCACTCGGACAAGGGCTCTCTGGATGGGTAGCACAAAACCGAAAGCCGATTGTGAACGGGAACCCATCGGTTGAGCCGGGATATTTGAATGATCCCACGAAATTTAGCACTCTGAGCTCGGCTCTGGCAGTGCCTCTTGAAGGAGTGGCCGGGATCATCGGAGTGCTTGCTCTTTACCGCGGGGAACGTGATGCATTTACCACCGATCATCTGCGCATCCTTTTAGCCGTGAGCAGCAAGATGGCGCTGTCCATCGAGAACGCACTCAAATATCAGCAAGCCGAAAGCTCGGCGACCACGGATTATCTGACCGGGCTGCCCAACGCACGGTCTTTGTTCCTCGAGCTGGATCGTGAACTGGCTCGCTGCAAGCGCGATCAGTCCTCATTGATCGTGATGGTTTCCGATCTCGATGGTTTCAAGCAGGTGAACGATCGTTTTGGCCATCTCGAGGGGAATCGGGTTTTACGGCTTTATGCCCAGGCGCTAAAAGAAAGTTGCCGCCAGTACGACTACGTGGCGCGCATGGGCGGAGATGAATTCGTGGTCGTTGCCCCGGGACTGGCCCCAGACGCGGCTGCCAAGAAGGGCGAACAGATGCGAGCATTGGCTAAGCAGGCGGGCTTCGAAATCTGCGCGGAAGACATTCTCTCCCTTAGCGTCGGCCAGGCCATGTATCCCGACGACGGGACAGATGCGGAACAGCTCCTGGCGCAAGCCGACCGCCGCATGTACATCGAGAAGCAGAAACACCCCTCCCGAAAAGATCGCCGGCTGCACGCCCGCATGAAATGCCGGGTCACGATCGAATTGCATCCCGAGACCGGTGGCGGACAGATGTTAGGCAACTTGACCGATCTCAGCATGGGTGGCTGCTATGTGGAAACCACTGCGATCCTCACCCCGGGCACTAAAATCAAGCTAGTTTTTTCGCTTGAGGATGGCAATCTGGATGCCGAGGGATACGTCGCCAGAATGGACCCCGGATCGGGCATAGCTGTGCAGTTCAAAGAACTGAATCGCGAGGCCAAGGAAAAGATGTACCGAATTCTGGAGCACGTCCAGAAGACGAATACGTTTTACAACAATCGCTACTTCGAAAACCTGCTCAAACGCTGACCCACCAGCCACAGAATTCCGCCAAGATTTCCGGTCCAGCTCGCGCCCCGGTGGCTAAATCGTTGCAGAAGTCGACACAACCTTGCCGACACCTTGCCGACGCGCTCTTGAAGGCCAGTTCTTTGGGCCTTACACTTGAGGGAGTGCACGTTCACTCCCATGGCGAGCGTGGTCCGGGCAGGGTCCTGAAAGTATCGCTGGCCGTCACCCTGGCCTATATTGTGCTGCTCGTAGTTGCCGGCATGCGCGCCCACTCATTGGCGCTACTCTCCGAAGCCGGGCACAACCTGTCGGATTTTCTGGCTCTCCTGCTTTCGCTGGTTGCAGTCTATTTGCAATCGCGGCCGCCCAGCGCTACCAAGACTTACGGATACCATCGCGCCGGAGTGCTGGTTGCCCTGGTCAATGCCGTCTCGCTGGTAGCGGTTTCGTCCCTTGTCTTCTACGAGGCTTTCCGGCGGATTCAGCATCCGGAGCAGGTTCGCGCGGGCATCATGGTGGCAGTTGCTGCGGCAGGCGTGGTCATAAACGGAGTGATTGCCCTGCTGCTCTATCGTTCCGGAGGCGATATCAACATTCGCAGCGCCCTGTTGCACGAAGTGGGCGACACGATTTCGACCGCCGCCGTAATCGCCGGAGGCTGGGCCATTATGAGCACGGGCCATTACTGGATCGACTCCGCGCTGTCGTTCGGAATTGGCGCGCTGATTTTGTGGTCAGGTTTCGGCATCGTTCGCGAAACACTTAATATCTTGCTCGAGGGCACGCCCCGCGGCGTGAAGCTTGAACTGGTCGAGACCGCCATCCGCTCCATCGACGGCGTCAACGACGTGCACGACCTTCACTGTTGGAGCATCGGCTCTGAAACTCGCGCCCTCTCGTGCCACATCTCGATTGCCGACATTCCCCCCTCGGTGAGCGAGCGCATCCTGCGGGATGTAAAGGAATGCTTGCATCGAGACTTCCGCATCGACCACACCACGATTCAGTTTGAACATGCGGTGTGTGAAGTGGCCCACGGATGTGTTATCCCAGTGGGGGAGAGCGAACAGGAACACCACCAGCAAGGTCGCTGAACCGTTCTTTACCCGTTTCAAGCTTTCTTGTCCGTAGGTTGCGACGCATAAATTTCCCGCACTCGCTCAATCGTATCCGCGTCCTCCGCAGACTTGTCCGGCCGCAGGCGCACGATGCGCGGAAACCGCAACGCGAAACCACTGTCATGCCGGTCCGACTGCATCATGTTGTTGAATGCCACCTGCAGCACAATCTTCGGTTCGACCAGGCGGTGAAAGCCTTGATCTTCAATCGTGTGCTCGAGAAACCACTGCGTCATCTCGGAAATCTCGGCGTCGGTTAGTCCCGAATAAGCCTTGCCGATGTTGACCAGGCGCTCCCCATCCCAGACGCCAAACGTGTAGTCGCTGAGCACACCGATGCGTTTTCCGTGTCCGTACTCGACAGCAGTCACGACCACGTCGAGCGTCGCCAGTTCACGCTTCATCTTCAACCAAGATTTGCCACGCTTACCCGGGGTGTAAGGCGAGGTCAGATCTTTGATCATCAGTCCTTCATTACCCCGCGCCTGTGCAGCCGTGAAAAGCTCTTCGAGCTGTTCCGGTGAAGACGTGCGAAATGCCGGCGCGCGAATGACACTGGCCGCCTTGACCTCTTCTGCCTGGGTCTCGAGCTCAAAGCTTAGGTTGCCTTGTCCTTCTGCGGTTTCGGATTTTCTCGGCGACTCTGTGGCTCTGTGGTAAATTCCCGTATTCCCCGCCAGCAATTCATCCAGAATCCCGGCTCGCTCCTCGAGAGGGCGATCAATCAATAGTTCGCCGCCGGCGTATAGAACATCGAATGCCAGATAAGCGACCGGAGTCTCCCGCAGCATTTTCGCGCTAACTTTCTTCCGACCTAACCGTTGCTGCAAGGCGCTGAACGGTCGCGCCCGTCCCAGATTCATGGCCTTGGACTCGCCGGCATCAGTGCTTGGGCCGTCCACTACTTCCTGCGTCTGATCCAGTTCGGCAGGATATTCCCAGGCCACAATTTCGCCGTCCAGAATCGCATCCGGCGGCAACCCCGCCAGCGCGCTGGGCAATTCCGGAAACGATTCCGTGATCTCATCGCGTGTGCGGGAAAAGAATTTCACCTCGCCCTCTGAAACGTGCGCCTGTGCCCGGATGCCGTCGTACTTATCCTCCACCGCCGCCGCGGGAAAATAACTCAGCCCTTCCTCCGCAGACTCAACTGGGCTCGCCAGCATGAAGCCCAAAGGATGGAACAGTCGCATCTTCGCGTTGGCAAGCCGCCCCGCTGCCGCCAATTTTAGAGTCTCGCCAATGTCCCCCAGCAGCATGTTCGCACGCTGCACTTGCTTGAGCGTGACGCCGTAGGCTTTGGCCATTGCCTCTTCGACCAGGCTTTCCTTCAGACCAATGCGCAGATCGCCAGTCATGATCTTCACTATGTACTTGGCTTCCAATGGCGTTGCGCGCCTAAGCAAATCGCGCAACAGCGCAGACTTTGCCGACGCTCCTCGCGTCCCCGCGATCTGGCGGAAGGCAGCATCCACCTCCAAGACGCTGAGGCCCTGGCCATCTTTTTCTGGAAGTACCTCCCCCGCCGCGGCTCCCAGGTCGCCTAGCCGACGGTACACGGCAGTTAGCGTGGCGTCATCTTTTTTTTCGGCCAGCTCCCCCAGCAGTCGCCACAGAAGCGATCCGCCGACCTGCAGCGTTGCTTCCTCCCAAACCGGAAACGGCCGACCTGACAAAAATATCGCCGAGATTTCAGCCTCCCGGGGCGTACGCGACTTCAGATAGTCGGCGACAATGGCGATCTTGTGCAATTTCTTGGGGGTGCCCGCGATCGCTTCGCAGGCGGATGCCAGATGTCTCATCTCACACCCTTATCCATGCTTTCTCCCGCGACTACGCCGCTTGTCGCCTGCAAAAGTAGCGAAGAGGTCCGCACAGCCAGAGGCTACACCGAAAACAGAACAGATGAGGTTTGTCCCCACGGAAGGCGGTTGACAAGCCTCATGGATTTGTCGTCGATTTGGAGTGGCGATTTTACAGTCTTTTTAGGCGTCTCCCAGGCCCTCACGATGAGGCTAAATTCAATCGTTCCGGATGAAAAGCCGAGCACTACTCTACCCCGGTATCGTCGAGAAAGTGATGAAGCCGCGCGATCCGCGAGACCCTGAAAAAGCCCAGGTCGTCGTGGATGGAGCAGACCGTCTATATCGTGAAATTCGCATCGATAACACCCTGAACGACGCGAACGGTCAAGAGGTCGCGCTCCAACCGGGTGCGCCCGTTGAGGTCACGGTCGCAGTCGATCCAGACTGTCAAGAAGTGAAGACAGCTCAGGAAACTCCCGTCGTCCGAGCCGGATTCCGCTCGGGTTCTCCTGTTCGAGAGGCACTACTTACAGCTGGCCTGTCAGCCGGGAGAGCCGGGAGAGCGACCAACACCCAGGCCGCTCGACTCCCTGTGATACCCTATTGCTTGGCGCTTTACCGCCTTTGGGAGCATCCAAATACCATGCGCTTCGTACGAAATTTCGTGCGGTTTCTGGTGGCCGTGCAGCTTCTTCCCGCACTCGAGAGTGGCGAAGAAACTCTGGTCGGCGGACAGGCCGTGCTCGAAGGCGTAATGATGCGTTCTCCGCATGCCTGGGCCATCGCTTGCCGCAAGCCCTCAGGTGAAATGGCGACCCTCAGTGAGCCGCTGGACCGTCCTTCGGAAAAGCATAAATGGATGGCTTGGCCTGTTATTCGGGGGGTGATGACGCTGGGTTATGCCATGAGCCTGGGCTACCGTGCCCTGCGCTTTTCGGCTAACGTCGCCCTCGAAGACATGATGCAGAACGATGCCCGTCCTGCTGAGGGCGGGGCCAAGACTGCCGAGCCCGGGCGGAGTTCAGCGGTTGCGAGATCGTCGCCGAGCCAGGGAAAAGCTGCCACGGTCGGCAGCTGGTTGGCAACTGCGAACATCATCATCTCAGTGGCATTCTTCATTTTCATGTACAAGTATCTGCCGTTGCTGGCCGCCACTCAGCTTAAGAAATGGGACCCTGCTCTCGGCGGCCACATCATGTTCAATCTGGTAGATGGCATTGTGCGCATTGCGCTCTTCCTGCTTTTCATCTGGGGAGTCTCTCTCTGGCCAGACATTCGTCGCGTCTACGAATACCACGGCGCCGAGCACAAAACAGTTTTCGCCTTCGAGAACGGCGATCCGCTTGAGACCGCGGCAGTGCAGAAGTATTCGACATTCCACCCTCGCTGCGGCACCAGTTTCCTGATGACGGTGATGCTCATCTCGATCGGCTTCTATATGCTGATTCCGGTCACAACCTTCTGGGCGCGATTTGCTGTGCGCGTTGCGTTCCTGCCCTTGATTGCCGGAGTGTCGTACGAGATCATCCGTTTCGCCGCCAAGCATCGCGGTTCTCTGTTCGCCCTTATGACCGCCCCCGGCCTTTGGCTCCAGCGCATCACCACCAAGCCTCCGTCTGATGAACAGGCGCAGTGCGCCATCGTGGCTCTCGACCATGCCATGGCTCTTGAGAAGGAACGCGGTGGCGAATTGGTGATTGCCTAGCGGTTCCGCCGCGAATACTTTCCTGTTTCCATCCCCGATATCGCTAGAATGAGCCGTAGAGACGTGAGTGGTTACGTCTCATCCCGGGCACGAACCTGGCGGCCGAAACCGAGACGTAGCAAGCTACGTTTCTACCAAAGATTCCGATGCTTGAAAGATTGGATCAAATAGAAGCCCGCTACGAAGAGCTCACCCAAGCTCTCGCATCGCCGGAGATTGTCACCGACTCGGCGAAATACCAGAAAACCGCCAAAGCACACAGTGAAATTGCACCGGTCGTCGAAAAGTATCGCGAGTACAAAGACCTGACCCGAGGCATTGTTGAAAGCAAGGTGGTGCTTGCTGAAGAAAAAGATCCTGACATGCGTGCATATGCTCAAGAAGAACTGGATAAGCTGCAATCGCGTGTCAGCGCGATTGAAGAAGACCTCAAAGCTCTGCTCCTGCCGAAAGATCCTAACGACGAGAAAAACATCATCCTCGAAATCCGCGCTGGCACCGGCGGAGACGAAGCCACGCTCTTTGCCGCTGAAATCTTCCGAATGTACACGCGCTATGCTGAAATGCAGCGTTGGAAAGTCGAAGTGCTCTCGACTTCGGAGTCGTCCGCGGGTGGACTGAAAGAAGTCATCGCCATTATCGAAGGCAAATTCGTCTATTCGCAGCTCAAGTATGAAAGCGGTGTGCACCGTGTACAACGCGTGCCAGCCACCGAACAGCAGGGGCGCATCCACACCTCCGCGGTCACGGTTGCGGTCTTACCCGAAGCTGAAGACGTCGACATCAAGATTGAAGCCAAAGACCTCCGCATCGACACCTTCTGTTCGTCCGGACCCGGTGGCCAGTCTGTGAATACTACTTACTCTGCTGTCCGCATCACGCACCTTCCCACCAATACGGTCGTGAGCTGCCAGGATGAAAAATCGCAGATCAAAAACCGCGAAAAAGGTATGCGCGTGTTGCGTTCGCGGCTCTACGAAATCCAGATGGAGAAGCAGCAGCAGGCCTTGGCCAAGGAGCGCAAGGCTATGGTCGGCTCTGGCGACCGCAGCGAAAAGATCCGCACCTATAACTTTCCCCAAAACCGCCTCACTGATCACCGCATCGGTTTTACCGTTCACCAGTTAGAGTCCGTGATGGATGGCAAACTCCAGCCTTTGGTCGACGCTCTGATAACCCACTACCAGGCTGAGAAGCTGAAACAGGAAAGCGCCAGCGTGGCGTAGGTTGCGCCCATGCGCTGCCCATCCTGGTTTTTTGGGGGGCGCAATCCTTCCTGAGCAACCTCGACGGGTTGCCTCTGTGGTGAAATAGATGGGTGCTCCTCAAGCAAGCACTCACTTCCGCCATCAACCGCTTAACTGCGGACCAAACTCCTTCCCCGCGCATGAATGCCGAGTTGCTCCTCATGTTCACGCTGGGCTGCGATCGCGCCTACCTGCACGCCCACCCCGAACGTGAACTGACCTTTGCAGAAGGTGCGCGTTACGTCCGGGCGCTCGGCGAACGCTCCCGCGGAATTCCCGCACAGTACATTACAGGCCACCAGGAATTCTGGGGCATGGATTTTCTCGTCACCCCCGCTGTCCTGATTCCGCGCCCGGAGACCGAACACGTGGTTGAAACCGTGCTCGAACTCACCAGTATGGGCGGCACGCTCGCGCCCGTCAGCTCTGTCCGCATCGTAGACGTCGGTACAGGTTCGGGTTCGATCGCGCTGGCGCTAGCCAAAGAATTGCCGCAGGCGGAAATGCATGCCACCGACATTTCCTCCGCTGCTCTTGAAATCGCTCGCGCCAACGCCGCACGCCATCAGCTCGAAGAGCGCGTCCAGTTTCACTGCACGGATTTGCTCAGGGGTTTTCCCTCTTCAGGTTTCGATATCGTTGTTTCTAACCCGCCCTATGTCGGCGAATCGGAAGCTGATCAGGTCCAACTTGAAGTCCGTAAGTTCGAGCCCCGCAACGCTGTTTTCGCTGGGCCCACGGGCGTCGAGGTGATAGAGAGCTTGATCCCCCAGGCGCAGGCCGCCCTCCGGCCTAATGGCTGGTTAGTCATGGAAATCAGCGGCACCATCGCCGACAACGTCCAGGCGCTGTTGCATTCATGGGATGACGTTTGTGTCACGCGCGATCTGCAATCCATCCCTCGCGTCATGCGCGCCCGAAAACCATAGTCTTGATCCTCCACTGCGATTGCGAACCGCCCTTCCTGGAGAAAATCTTGCTTTGCCGTGGTGCCTGGAATGGGGTCTTGCTCAGGGGTTCAATATTGCGTCCAGCGAAGCCCTGAGCTCGCGAAAGCGGAAGGGATATCCACTCGAAATCAGCTTGCTAGGTTCCACTCTTTGGCTCCCGAGTAAGACCTCTTCGCCCATCTGTCCCAGCAGGAGTTTGACGGCGAAAGCGGGCACAGGGAGAATCGCCGGACGGGAGAGCGCCCTGGCGAGCGTCTGGGTAAATTCCGCGTTGGTCACAGGACGGGGCGCGACCACGTTCACCGGCCCCTGCAGCAGATCGGTCTTCAGGATGTGATGGATCGCGCCGACAAGATCTTGCACGTCAATCCAACTCCACCATTGGCGGCCGTCGCCGATGTTGCCGCCAAGGCCCAGCTTAAACGGCAACTGCATTTTCTGCAGTGCGCCGCCTTGGGGGCTCAGGACTACTCCAAATCGAGTCCTTGCTGTGCGAATGCCAGCTTGCTCCGCCGGGGCCGTGGCGGCCTCCCACTCCCGGCACACTCGGGCAAGAAAGCCGGTGCCCGAAGGGCTCTGCTCCCATAACAGTTCGTCTCCACGGTGGCCATAGTAGCCAATAGCCGACGCGCAAACGAATACTCCGGGTTTCTCTCTGGTTTGGGCTAAGGCTTGCGCCAGGTTGCGCGTTCCCACGACCCGGCTATTAAGGATTTTTGCCTTCTTCGCCTCGGTCCAGCGACCGGCAATCGTTTCACCCGCAAGATGAATCACGGCATCGAAGCCGGAAACCGCTTGCGGAGCGATGGTCTGCTCTGGATCCCACGGGATGTGCTCTTCATCGGCTGTCGAATTCGAAGTTGCGCCGTTGCGAGTCAGCCGCGTTATTCTTGCACCATTCGATTTGAGCGAAGGCAGCAGAGTTGCACCGATCGGACCGGAGGCACCGCTTACCAATATCCGCGATGACTTGAGGGCGTACATGCTGCAACAATGTAGCAGATGACCACCGGCCGTGGTTGTCCAACTCGGTACAAAGACTGCGGCGAGTCAATCAGAGCCTAAGACTGCCGCGTGTCGACCCATCGGGACGCTATAATTTGAGGCCAGGGATCCCGCGCTAGCAGTGCTTCCCCGCAGATATTGCTTAGGCAGTTTGCAGGCTATAATCCGGCATGGCGAGCTTGCGCCAACAGATCGCGACCACTGCTCTGACCCTCACCAAGTTCCGCGAACTGATGCGGCGGATGCAGGAAAACCGCCCGCAGGACGATCTGTCCATCATCAAGAAAGCCTACGACTTTTCCCTCAAATATCACGAAGGCCAAAGCCGTGCTTCGGGCGATCCGTACCTCGTGCATCCTCTTGAGGTCGCGCTGGTTCTCGCCGAAATGAAGATGGATCCCGTCGCGGTTGCGGCGGGTTTGCTCCACGACTCTGTCGAAGATACTTCCGTCACCATCGGCGACATTGGCAAGGAATTTGGCGAGCAGGTGGCTCACATTGTCGAAGGCGTCACCAAGATCAGCAAGATCGACTTCGCCACCCGCGAAGAGCAGCAAGCAGAGAACCTGCGAAAGATGATGCTGGCTATGGTGGATGACATCCGCGTGGTGCTCATCAAGCTCGCCGATCGCCTGCACAATATGCGTACCTTGGAACATCTACCGCCCGAGCGTCAAAACAAGATCGCTCAGGAAACCCTGGAAATCTATGCACCCATCGCCCATCGGCTGGGCATGGGCAAAATTCGCGGTGAATTGGAAGACCTCGGCTTTCGTTTCATCGATCCAGTCGGCTACGAACAGGTGGAAAAGGCTGTCAATGCCCGCCGCAAACAGGGCGAGGCGTTTCTTGCCAAAGTCCAGCAAACCATCAAAGACAAGCTCAAAGAGGCCGGCATCCAGGCTCAAGTCGACAGTCGTATCAAGCGACTCTACAGCATTCACAAGAAGCTGCAGCGCCAACGCATCGCTGTGGACCAGGTCTACGACCTGTGCGCATTGCGCGTGGTTACGCGTTCGCTGCAGGACTGCTACGCCGTGCTCGGCATCATTCACAATCTATGGCGTCCGGTGCCGGGGCGCATCAAGGACTTCATTGCCATGCCGCGTCCCAACTTTTACCAGTCGCTGCATACCTCAGTGATCACGGAAGACGGCACCCCGTTTGAAATCCAGATCCGTACCGAGGAAATGCACAAGATGGCCGAGGAGGGCATCGCCGCACACTGGAAATACAAAGACGGCCCTGTCTCCGCGCAGGACGAGCAGCGGCTTGCATGGCTGCGTCAGGTGGTGGAGTGGCAGCGCGACGTCAGTGATCCCGCTGAATTCCTTTCTGCGCTCAAGGTGGATCTCTACCCGGAAGAGGTCTACACCTTCACGCCCAAAGGAAAAGTTGTGGTTCTTCCCCGTGATGCCACGCCCATCGATTTCGCCTACACCATCCACACTGAGGTTGGTCACACTTGCGTGGGTGCCAAAGTTAACGGCCGCATGGTGCCGCTGCGCCACAAACTGCACTCCGGCGACATTGTGGAAATCATGACCCAGCCCGGCCATAAGCCCAGCCGTGACTGGCTGGCGCTGGTCAAATCCTCGCGCTCACGCAACAAGATCAAACACTGGCTCAACCTGCATCAGCGCGAGCGCGCCATCGAAATCGGCCGCAAGCTGATCGACAAAGAAGCCCGCAAGTACCGGATCCCACTAAAAGAAATCAAAGACGAAGATCTCCTCAAGGTGGCTTCGGCTTACGGCCTGGGCAAAGTGGACGATCTGATGTCAGGAATAGGCTACGGAAAATATTCCGCCCGGCAGGTATTAGCGCGCCTTCTTCCGGCCGGTCCTGCCGCCGTCGCCGAGAGCGGGGGCGAGCGCGATCATGCCGGCGATAGTTGGGAACAAGGAAAACCGGGCGGCATCGCCAGCGTGGTGCGCCGCGTCTTTGGCGATCACAACGCCATCACCGTCAAGGGTCAGGGCGACATGTTGGTTTACCGCGCGCGATGTTGTAACCCCATTCGCGGCGAGAGCATCGTCGGTTACATTACGCGAGGTAAAGGCGTTGCCGTCCACTCGGCCAACTGTCCGAACGTCACCAACCTTCTATACGAGCCGGAACGCCGTATCGAGGTGGAATGGGCCCGCGACGAAAGCACTCCTACTGCGTATCCTGTCAAGCTCACCGTTTTTTGCGACGACCGGTTCGGCATGCTCAAGAACATCACTGGCGTGATCGGTGACGCGCAAAGCAACATCCGCAACATTGCGGCGCACACATCCAACAGCCAGGCCAGCGTCGAAGTGGTGCTCGACATCTCCGATCTCAAGCATCTCGAGCAGATCATTGCCGGGCTGCGCAAAATACCGGGCGTGCACGAAGTTCAAAGGCTGCAGAAAATCTGAGGGCGGGTCAGTTCAGCAAAAACGCCTCTGTGTTACTCTGTGCCCTCTGTGGTTTTGTTTTGCTGGGGAGTGAGAACCGAGAACTGAGAACCGCTTTCATGCGCGAAGTTGTTTCCACCAAAGACGCTCCCCAGGCTATCGGCCCCTATTCTCAGGCCATTAGAGCCAATGGATTCGTCTTTGTCTCTGGACAGGTTGCTATCGATCCGGAGACCCAGCAGGTGATTGCGGGCGACGTCGCCGCCCAGACCGACCGTGTGTTGCGCAATTTATCGGAAATTCTGGAGGCCGCGGACAGCGGCCTCGGGAAGGTTGTGCGCTCCACCGTCTTTCTCAAGAACATGGGCGACTTCGCCGCCATGAACGAGGTGTATGGAAAATACTTCAGATCTGCACCGCCAGCCCGCTCCACCGTGGAAGTGGCGCGGCTGCCCAAGGATGTGCTCGTGGAAATTGATGTGATTGCGTTGGCTTAGGCCTTGCTATCGAACACTTGCCAATTCAAGCGCAGAACTGCCCCTCCAATCGGCAATAGAAAATTGGCAATTGAAATGAACCCTCGGCGTGCTCAGCGACTCGGCGGTGTGTCCCCTAGGCCTTAACCACTTTGCCGCTGCGCAGGCAGGAAGTGCACACGCGCATGCGTTTCGTAGTGGCCCCAACCCGCGCATGAACCGGGCGCAGATTGACGTTCCAACGCCGCTTAGTCACGTTATGGGCGTGGCTGATGCGGTTTCCCGCTTGCGGCTTCTTGCCGCAGATATCACACTGCTGTGCCATGACTACTCCAGAAAGATTCAGAACTTGATGCGCAAAACATAGATTTTACAGGAGATCTTATGATTTCGGCAAGGTCGCACTATCCCTGGTATCCCTGGTTGTCCCTGGTTATCCCTGGTCGCACTATCCAACGCTATCCAACGCAAAGAGGCGTGGGCAGGGGAGGAACGATGAGTTCTGTTACTGCCGTCCGAATTTTCAGTGCGCAGATTTTCAAAAGGGAAAGGCTCCCTTTCTCTGGAAAGGGAGCCTTTTAGGGCTGCACCGCAAAAGAAAATGAACTACGCGACACTTCGCACCGCGCCGGCCGGGGCAGGGCCGCGACGGCGCGCGGTGCGCTTTCCGATTCTTCGATGGTACGGTTGGCGACGGGCTTCAGCCAGAACAGAGCCAAGAATGCGGCGATAAGATCGCAGGCAATCATCGCCCAAAAGACCTTGTTCCAGGAACCGGTCTTTTCAAACAACCAAGCCGCGCCGACACCAGCAAAGAACGCGCCTGCTCCTTTGGCGGTGTAGACGATGCCATAGTTTGTGGTGGCCCAGGTCTTCCCGAACAAGTCTCCAGTGATGGAGGGGAACAGCGAGAAGATCTCTCCCCAGGCGAAGAAGCACAAGCCGGACAGGGCGATGAACCAGACCGGACGGCTGATCAGTTGCAACAGCGCAAATACCGCTACCGCCTCGAGGGTAAAAGCGATGAACATGGTATTTTCGCGGCCAATATGGTCCGAGACCCATCCCCAGAAGGGGCGTGTCAGCCCATTCAGATAGCGGTCCACGGTGATCGCCATTACCAGGGCACTCATGCCGAAAACGACGATGACTTTATCCACATGGTAGGAGACGGCCATGGGGTTGAGCTGAGCGGTAACCACCAAGCCGCCGAACGACAGCATGGTCATCATCAGGTAGATGACATAGAACGAGGGTTGGCGCAGCATCTGCCATGGGGTCATATCCAGGGCTGAGCTGTGCACGTGTGCCTTGATCTGTGCTTCCTTTTCCTTCCATCCGGGTGGCGTCCAGCCCACCGGAGGTCTAGCCAGGAACAGGGCAGCAGCCATCACCACAGCCCCCTGGATAATGCCCCAAAAGACCAGTGCGTGCTGGTACCCAGAAGCTTTTATCATTTTGTCAATCGGCGACACGGTCAGTGCTGTCCCGATACCGTAGGCGCCTGCTGTGAGCCCGACGCAAAGCCCACGGTGATCCGGAAACCACTTCAGCGCATTTCCAATGGTTCCGCCGTAGACGATGCCGGCGCCGATACCGCCAACGATGTACCAGAAGTAAAGGCTGCGCAACGTTTCGGCTTGTCCCGAGAGGATCCAACCCAAGCCAACCAGGATGCCACCAGCGCCCAACATCAAGCGGGGACCGATCCGGTCGACCAGGTATCCTTCAAACGGAACCAGCCAGGTTTCCACGAGGATGAAGGCGGTAAAGATGCCTTGAATCGCCGTCAGTGAAACGTGCAGGTGCGCCTGCATGGGTTTAGTGAAAAGGGTCCAGGCATACTGAAGGTTGGCAATGGCCATCATCGCGATGATGCCAGCAACCAGTTGGGCCCAACGATTTACAATGCGCGAGGGATGAATCAAGTCAGGGTGAGCGGCTTCTGCCATAGATGCACCTCCTCGGTGTCTCGTCCGACTTTAGGAACTTACCTGCAAATCGCTGGTTCCCGAACGGCCCGCGACCAGTTTCCGCAAAGGTGCACCATGCAAACTTTGAGCTTCCCCGCCAGCGTATTTACGCGGGTGGGTTGTCTGCCTCCACCTCTCGCTGGAATGGGATCACACCGGGAACCAGCCACTTTCCCCACATTTCATCGACCTTACTCTGGAAGTAATCGATATCATCGTTGGTAAAGTGCGCGAACCTTCCTTGCTTTAGTAAGTAATCTCTCACGGGCTGCCGCTTAATCTTGCCGGCGGCGATTTGCTGCGTTCTGCCGGTCAGCCTCAGCACGCCGTCTTCAACCTCGTAGAGCGGCCAAACTCCAGTATTTACGGCCAGCTCGCCCATTTCGTGCGAAAGGTAAGGATCGTAGTCCCAGCCCTTGGGGCACGGATCGAGTGAATGGATAAATGTCGGACCGCCGATCGACAGCGCTTTGCGCATGGCGTTCATTCCTGCCAGAGCGTAGGACATGCAGACGGTCGCGACGTACCTGCAAGTGGGATGGCCTGCGGCCATCATGCCCGCCATGTTCTTCTTCCAGCGGCGATGCATGATTCTTTTCACCTTGCCGGGAGTACTAAACGTAGTGTTGGCACCCCAGGGAGTGCTGCCCGAAAGCTGAATGTCGGTGTTGGCGTACGACTCGTTGTCGTACATCAGGATGAGGCAGTTGTAATCGGGATGAGTAAGAGTGGCCGAGATTGCCCCCACGCCCATATCCGCTCCGCCGCCGTCGCCACAGAAAGCTATGACATTAATGGGCTCTTTCTTCATCTTTCCTTTGCGCATGAGCGCTTTCAGAGCGGCGGCGGTTCCCAGTGCAGCCGATCCGCTGCTGCCCAGTTGAGTGTGCATCCACGGAAGCACCCACGAAGTGCTGTAATAAGTGGTGTTGGCCACGTACATGCACCCGGTGCTGCCCAGCACAATCGTCCTGGGGCCAGCGGCCTTGGCCATCATCTTCATCACCAGCGCCGACTCGCAGCCCTGGCATGTCCTGTGACCGGAAGTGAAATATTCCTCCAAGGGCAGCTTCTTGACGGCTTTGAAGGGATCCAGCTTCTGGGTCGGATCAATCTGAATGTAGGTAGACATGATTCCCTCACTTTTCCGACGCTTAAGAAAGCATCAGCGAGACACGGACTACTCGCGCAATCCGATCCATTGAGTTAGAGGCTGCGCTTTGCCATCCGCAGCGTGGTAGACGGAGTCGGCCATCTTTTGCACATCAGGCACGGTTACTTCGCGCCCGCCGAGACCGCAAATAAAATCGAGCACTGGCGGCTTCTTACCGGCTCCTGGGTACAAGGCGTGGCGAACCTCGCCGGCTAGCACGCCTCCCAGATACGGCGATCCGAAAGAGTAGTCACGGTCGATGACACCAATCGCCTCAAAACGTTGCAGGGACTTCGCCAATTCTTCGGCGGCAAACGGCCGGAACCAGCGCATGCGCACAAACCCGACTTTCTTACCTTCCCTGCGCATCTGCCGGATGGCAACTTTTACCGAGATGGAGAGCGTTCCCATTCCCATGAGCACGATATCGGCGTCATCGGTCATGTACTCTTCAAAGAACGGATTGCCGTACGAGCGTCCAAAGATGCGCTCGAAGTCGGCATAGGCCTCTACGATGACGCCATGAGCCCGTTCCATGGCCGCGTAGTTCTGGCGGCGAATCTCCATCACCCAATCTTCGTTGCCTTGCGGGGCCACGGTGATTGGGTTATCAGGATGGAGGAGCAGGTCGCCCCGGTTGTAGGGCGGCAGGAATTCGTTCACCTTTTCTTGCAACGGGATTTTGACCAGGGCCTGGGAGTGGGTCAGAAATGCTCCGTCGCAGCTAATCGCGCAAGGCAGAAAGATTCTCCGATCCTCCGCCACGCGATAGGCAATCAGAGCAGTGTCCAGCGCTTCCTGCGCGTTATCCACCCATACCAGTTGCCAGCCTAGATCGCGGACCGTGAGCGCGTCGTTGTGCTCCACCCCGAACGCGCCGGGGTCATCCAATGCGCGGTTTCCCACCATGGCGATCATCGGAATGCGTAAGGCGGGAGTTACGGTCAACGCTTCCATGGCGTACATCCAGCCGACGCCGCTGGAACCGCAAAACACACGCGCGCCAGCAGCGGACGCATGCTTCACGATTTCAAATTGGGAGTGTTCGCCTTCCGCCACGATATACTCGCAATCCATTTCGCCGTTGGACACCAGCTTGCAGACATACTGCATCACGGTGTCGTAAGGGCGGATTGGGTAGGCGGTAATTACGTCGACGTCGGCCAATTTGCAGGCGACTGCAATGGCTTCGCTGCCGGTAATAAGGGCTGTTTCTTCGGTCTTACGTGGTTCTTCGACAGCCGCTAGTGTCGCCATAACAACTTCCCTCCTGAAGGTTTCTATCCCTTGCGGGCGATCTCGAGCATTTCTGGGACCTGCTCTTCATATTGTCCACGATAACGGAAGCCGTGGGACCGTTCGGGATGCGACTCGATCTTTTTGGCAAGCCAGGCTTGGTAACCCTCTTTGTCGTTCCTCCACGCCTCCCATTGGCTGGCGTTGTCGCCGAACTCGGTCTCATTCACCATAGTGACGCACTCTTTCACCGGGCATACCGCTTCGCAGACGCCGCAACCGCAACAGGCCTGCATGTTCGCGTCGTATAGACCCTCGGGCGTTACGTCGAAGCAGGAGTCCGGACAGTGCAGCCAGCACAGAGTGCACTTGATGCAAGTGTCGAAGTTCACCACGGGCCGCATGGTTCGGGTGCTGAACTTCTTGAAAGTTGGGTTGCGGTCGGGCTGAAATCCGCCGTGGACGTGGGACACCGGATCTTCCATGTTCCTTCCAGCAGGAATGCTGGGAATGGCGATGCCTTCGCCCATTTCGTGCCACTTCGGAAAATCAAATTTGTAGGGAACTTCGGGATTGCCTTGATCAGTCCGAACCGTAGTAGTGCCGATGCGCTCATAGGCGCGCGCCGCGGATTCAGCCTTGATGGCATCCTTCCATTGATCCATGATCACTTTTTGCACCGATGTCAGACTGAACAAGTCAGGCAGGACTTTGGCGATCGCTCCCAGGATGCGTACGTCGGTATGGTCATCCTTGTAAACCCACAGTCCCGAAAAGCTAACCGTGCCCTTCACGATTGCCAGGTTGTAAGGCGTCTCCTTGCGGTGCGCCATGGCAATGATTGCATCTGGCCCCTCGCTCGAGGTAACGATCAAAGTGCCCCTGGGCTTCAGCAGCCGATTCACCGGCTGCAGTCCATACCACGCCCACGACTCCACACCCTTGCACAAAGTGTCATCAACGGCGATGGTGACGTCGACTTGCTTGGGTTCATACTTCGCCATTCCTTCTTGCAGTGTCTGTTCATCCGTGGCCACGATGGCAAAATTCTTGGCCGGAATTCCGTTTCGCTCTGGGCTGTCGCCATAACGCCCGAATGAAATGCCCATCTTGCCTTCCTGATGGGCGGCCAGGACAATCGAGCGGCTGAGCCGCGTGGCCAGAGTTTTTTGAAAAATTCCTCGATAGATAATTTCGATCGCGAATAGTCGGCCCATTTGAAGAACCTCCGGAGTTTTCAGAAAACGAAAATGTTAGAGCTTATTCAGTACGATCTCCTCCACGTCCTCGATGTGGCGGCGCATGGCAGCCTTCGCGGCTTCCGCGTCGCGCTTCTTGATCGCCGCCAAAATGCGGCGGTGACCAGCCAGCGATTTCTGCGGGCGCCCTTCTACCTGCAAAGAACGTTCACGGGTGTCGCGCAGCAAGTCCATCAGAACGTCCAGCACTTTCAGGACAACGCTGTTTTCCGCTGCCATGGCCAGGCTGTAGTGGAATTCAGAATCCTCTTCCATCGCGGCTTCGCCTTGGCGCAGCTTCTCGCCTTGGCGCTCGAGGATCTCTTCCATCTCAGCAATCTCTTCAGCGGAAGCGTGCGTTGCCGCGCGCGCCGCCAGCGGAGGCTCGAGCATCTTGCGGAAATCCAAAAGTTCGTTCACCAACTGCCGCTTGTGCACCAGGGCGTTGGACAACGGGTTAATGAACGAAGCCGCCGAAACGTCGCGAACCACGGTCCCCGCGCCTTGGCGCGGCTCAACCAGGCCCACGAGTTCCAGGCTGCGAATAGCATCGCGGATGGAACTGCGGCTGACGCCTAACAGCTCCGCCAACTCGCGTTCCGAAGGAAGTTTGTCGCCGGGGCGCAGCTTTTTGAGGATTAGGCGCTCGATCTGACGGGCAACCTCCTCGTACACTTTGTTCCTGCGGATCACCTCGAAGTCGGACTTTACGGTTCCAGCCATTCCCCAACCTGCAAGTGGTCCGGTAAGTGGACCAGAAGAATTATACTCAGCTTGTCAAGTGCTGGGTGCGGTTCAGCGAAAAAATGTTTTTCCATCTTTGCGTTCGGGGGAGTTTACACAATTTCCCGGACAGCGCCAGCAGATTTCCTCAACCACAGGACAGAAAACGTGACGCTCAAGGGGGCAAAAGAATTCCTCGAGTGGACTCCGCCTCAAACCGTCTTTTTGGGTTGTCGGGATTCCACCAGCAGCTTGGCGCAAGCATACACAGCCCGCGTGTGAGCCATGGGAAGATTCAAACGTTCGCCCAATTCCACCACCGCGCCAACCACAGCTTCCAGTTCGAGCGGCCGACCGGCTTCGAGATCTTGCAGCATGGAACTCTTGTGTTCACCAACCTTTTCGGCGCCCGCGATTCGCTGTTCGATGGAGACGGGTAATGCCAGGCCCAAGTGCGCGGCCACGGACTCCGCTTCCCGCATGATGTTTCGGATCAACACCGACACTTCAGGATCACGCGCCATCTGAACCAGCGTGGCCCCGGTGAGCGCGCTGACGGGATTGAAAGCAACGTTGCCAAGTATTTTGACCCAAATCTCATTTCGGATGTGCGCCGTGACGGGGCAACGTAAGCCCGAGGCAACTAGTGCCTGAGCAATTTGGCGGCACCGATCCGAGCGCTCGCCGTTGGGCTCGCCCAGGGAGATTCGATGGCCCTCGGTGTGTTGGACAACTCCCGGCGCGCTGATCTCGGTCGAAAAATAGACGATGGAGCCGACCACGCGACGGCCTTCAATGGCCGCGGAAATTCGGCCTTCAGGATCGACGCGCTCCAGACGTGTACCCTCCCACGTGCCGCCGAAGCCCTGGAAAAACCACCAAGGGACGCCATTCTGTGTGCTCACGACCACGGTGTCAGGGGCCAGCACAGGGTATAGCTGGGGTGCAAGTTGGGGAAGGCTGTGGGCCTTGACTGCAAGAAAGACGACATCGACCGGGCCCACTTCTTCGAGCCTGCCGGCGATTTTGGGGTGCGCCTCGAAATCCCCCGCGACGCTCTTCACCTGCACGCCGCGTTCCTGCATGGCGCGAAGATGCGGTCCGCGCGCGAAGAGCGTGACATCCAATCCGGCCTGCGCCATGCGCGCACCGATGTAGGCTCCGATTGCGCCCGCTCCAGCGATCAGGAATTTCATCTTGGCTCACCCAAGTCGGCTATCCACGTTGATCATCTACGAGCGCAGCGGCGACGGCGCGGCGGCGAATTTTTCCGGTGGCGGTGGTGGGAATGCTTTTCACCAGATAAATCTTCTTTGGACATTTGTATTCTGCCAGCAGCTCACGGCAGTGCTTGATGAGTGCCGATTCGGTGGCGCCGCGGGGCTCGTGCAACACCACCGCCGCAGCCACTTCTTCCCCCAGCGTGGGATGGGCGCAGCCAAACGTGACCGCCGCCGCGACTGCGGGATGCCTCAGAAGAATCTCATCGACTTCGTGCGGCGCGATGTTCTCGCCTCCGCGGATGATGATGTCTTTAATGCGCCCCGTCAGGTGCAGGTAACAATCTTGGTCGAGATAGCCCTGGTCTCCGGTGCGAAACCATCCGTTCACGAAGGCGCGGGCGTTTGCTTCCGGATTATTTTCGTATCCACGAAATACATTCGCGCCCTGGATAGCGATTTCCCCGCGTTGAGTGTTTTCGAGAGAATTGCCTTGTTTGTCCATGATCCTGACGCGAAGCCCCGTGCCCACGCCGACAGAACCTGGCTTGCGATGACGCGGCGGTAGCGGATTCGAGGTCATCTGATGAGCAGCCTCGGTCATTCCATAGGCCTCGACGAATGGGACGCCAAAAATTTCCTCGATCTTATGAATGAGTTCCGGCGAAAAGGGCGCACTGCAGGAACGGATGAAGCGCAGAGAGGCGGCTTCTACGGGCTTACGGTGAGTACGGGCCAGCAGAAGCTGATGCATCGTGGGCACTCCCGAAAACCAGGTCACGCGAAGTTCTCGGACCGTCCGCCAGAAAGAAAGCGCGTTGAATTTGGTAGGGACAACCAGAGTCCCGCCGGAGAGCAGGGTAGCCATGGTCGAACCAATCAGACCATGAATGTGGAACAGGGGCATGATGCAGAGTGAAACGTCTTCCTCAGAAAGCGCGTAGGAGTTTGCGATATTGGCCGAGGAAACGGCCAGATTGAAATGCCGCAACGGCACACGCTTCGGACGCCCCGTGCTTCCGCTGGTATGCAGGATCAGAGCAATGTCGTCCGCCGCCGGCTCGGTCGCAGAAGCTCCCGTGGGAGCATCCACCAAGTGCACGTTGCCTTGGTCGGTCATTTCCACCGATAAAATAGGGATCTTACGATCGGCGGCTGCACTGCGCGCGAATTCGGCGCCTATGGGAGGACAAAGCAAAACGCGGGCGTTGGTGTCACCGAGAAAAAAGAGGAACTCCTCGTAGGGGTACGCCGGGTTCAAGGGGGCAGCAGTTCCGGCGATGGACGCAGCCAAGAAGCTCACAATCGCAGGCAATCCGTTCGGTAATGCGATTGCCACGCGATCTCCCGGACGAATGCCGGCCGAAGCCAAAGCGTCCGCCATGGCCAGAACCTGTTGCCGGAGAGATGCGTAGGTGACCCGGATTCCGAGCTCGGGAACGATCACTGCGGTGTGGCTGTCGGCAAAATGCAAAACGTCGAGTAGCGTCTGTACGGACTTTAGGGTCATTCGCGGTTGCCCCTACGCAGGCTCTTTGGATGATTGCGCAATTCTGTGTGTTGTTCATGAAGCGAAATAGATTGGGAGATATCGCGAGAACAATCAGGCATGCTAATTGCAGGCGCCAGGTCGGCCTTTATCTATTGCCGATACCCCTCGGCGCTCAGCGCCTTTGTCAGTTCCGCTAATAGGAACCCTACATTTTCTTCACTCGCTAACGGTCCCATAACCCCGATGCGGAAAACCTTACCTGCGAGCGGCCCGAAGCCACCAGCGATTTCGATGTCGTGTTCCTCCAAGAGCCGCCGGCGCACTCTGGCCTCGTCAACGCCTTCGGGAACGCGTACTGTGTTGAGCGTCGGAATTCGATGCTCTTCAGCAACGTGCATGCGCAGGCCCATCTCTTCTATGCCCTTGACGAAGGATTTATGGGAACGGCGATGCCGCTCCCAACGTCTCTCGATTCCCTCATCCGCGATCGCCAGAAGCGCTTCGCGTAACGCATAGAACATGGAAATCGGGGCGGTGTGGTGATAGCGGTGTGAGACGGTCGAGTAATCGTGGATCAGCTTAAGATCGAGATACCAACTTCGCACGGGAGAGGTCCGAGCGCCCAGCCAGTCCATGGCCCGCTTCGAAATAGCTAGGGGAGACAATCCCGGTGGGCAGCTTAATCCTTTTTGGGTACAGCTGTAGGCGACGTCAATTCCGGTCTGATCGAAATTCACCGGTAATCCGCCGAGCGAAGTGACGCAATCCGCGATCACCAGCGCGCCCGCATCGTGCGCGGCAGCACAGATCGCTTGTCCGGATTGCAACGCTCCCGTTGAGGTCTCCGCGTGAACGAAGCCCACCACGTTCGGCTTTGCGCGGTGGATGAACTCTGCCGCCTCATGATCGGTGAAAGTTGCCCCCCACGGTTTCTCCAGCCGCACGACGTCCGCGCCCTGGCGCTTCGCCATCTCGGTGAGACGATCGGAGAAGTAGCCGTTGGCGAACACGGCGAGTTTCGTTTCGGCTTCAACGAAGTTTGCAACCGCAGCTTCCATGCCGGCGCTCCCAGTGCCGGAGATCACGATCGTGGTGCCGTCGTTTGTGCCGAAAACCATTTTGAGCAATTGCTGAATGTCTCCCATCACCTGGATAAAGTAGGGATCAAGGTGCCCGACAATTGGCTTTGACAGCGCTTCATACACGCGCGGTGCAACCATACTTGGCCCCGGCCCAAACAGATAGCGGCGGGGCGGCTGCAGCGGACGCAACGCATTACCTGCAGAATTTTGTGTTACGGCGCTCATGGTTACTCTCTTCGGAAAGTTGTTTACGATCAAGTCTGTACCTAGGTTAAATCGGCGAATGGCGATCCTGCTGCCGGGGAGTGAATTGTCGGCGGACGGCCCCAGAGATTCCAGAAATCCCTGCGGAAGACCTTCCTGGGGGATTCAAATCCGCAGGCGCATAGTTCAGATACCGCCAAGGATCGTGTTCAGTCATGCCTTCTCATGCTTACCTGATGTGATCCAACGCATCCTCGACCGCACCAGGTTCTGGCCTGCAGTCATGTTTCTCAAAATCGGATTGGAGTTGCTGCTTGGCTTTGTCCGCGTCCATAAGAAGCTCCCGCCGCGTGCGGAACGCTAACCTGCACACGTCACAGTACGCGACGCTAGGCGCCGCTCCGATAAACCTGGCTATTTTGAGGCTGCGCTCTGGCATTGCCGTATCAGCGTTTCGTTCCTCCGCCTTTCTCAACTTGTCGCTGTCACTTTTGTATCAGAAAAAGCCAGATGCCGCGCAGCGACACACCAGCGACAACGGTGAGCAGAGGTTTCGGTCAGCTGCCTCCGAGGAAAGGTAGAAGTGGTCCGCTTTTCATGCCGGATCAGTGATTCAGCAGCAGCTCTGGAGATCCTCGGTTTGTCGCCCGGGCCGACAAGGTTGGGCGTGACTTGCGTGTCTCCATGCCTCGAGGGCAGGCCCGTCTTGCAAAATATCTGGGAGAGGAAACACATGCGCGCTCGATGACAAAGTTTGTCGTGCTTTTGTTCGTTTTCCTAGCGCCGGGTTCGCTCGTCCATGCCCAAGGCACGGAACCTGCCGACAAGACTGGCGCATCACCCTACGGTTGCAACCGAGGAGGAGGTCAGCCAGTTGCGCAGCGAGGTCGCGGCGCAGCGAAAGACCATCGAGGAACTGAAGGGGATGGTCCAGCAACTGGCGGAGGCAAATTGCAATCCGCCCAGACGGTTCCGGCCAACGCTCAAGGGCAAGCCGGAAATGGAGCCGCCTGATGAACGCGGCTTTGGTGTCCGCACCCCAACCACCAGAGATTGCGCAAGCGGCTAAGCCGGCGGACAAAGCCACAGAGAAAAAACCTGCCGAGAAAAAGGCCGATGTCCCGGTGGTCGCGGGATGGAACGGGGAACACCTTTCATCAAGCGAACCGACGGCAAGTTTCAAATGCAGCCGTACGGGTACTTTCAGTCTGATTACCGCGCCTACAAGGGGGACGGAGCTCCCTCGAACACGTTTCTCAAGCCGCGCCCGTTTCGGTTTTCAAGGCACTTTCGGCACCCACTACGATTACGCAGTGCTCATCGACTCCGCCGCCAGCAACGGCATCTCCCTGCGTGATCTGTACGTCAACATCAAACCCAACCCGGCTTTCCTATTCCAAGTCGGTCAGTACAAAGAGCCTTTCGCTCAGGAACTTCTTACCAGCGCCCCCAATCTGGATTTTGTTGAGCGGTCACTGGCGTCGCTTTTGTACCCCTCCGCTGCTACTGCGTACCGTAGTCCCGGCGCCACGCCCGATCGGCGGTTGTATCTGGCCTGCCAAGCAGTGAACAAGGGTGGTGGAACTCGCGAAGTGAGCAGGGGAGTTGCTAACTTCTGGCTTTAAGCGGTCGGGTTCTGTTTGGCGCTGTTGCCGACAGCTAGCAGAAAAATAGCGCTCTTGCCTTCGGCATGAGGAGAGAAGAATCGGACCACATCGTCGTCGTAATTGTGAATGACTTTGTGGTCTCGCCGGTCACGGAGGAAAAACTACGGTGCCGCGTCTGCTTGGCATGGAAGCGGATGAAGAGCTGGATTGGTGAACCCCATCACCCCCTCAGCTCGAGGCTTAGATTAGCGCGCCGTGACTTTCTCGATTGCCGCTCGCAGCTGATCATAAGGGAGTGCTCCGGGGTGGTACATGGCGACCTTGCCGGTGCGATCGAGCAGCACTAGGGTGGGGGTCGTGGAGGCGCCGTACGCGTCGAAGTTGGATTTGTTGATGGGGACCGGCATGTCGAGCAATCCGGAGTAGAAGCGGCGGCGGACGGCATCTATGTAGGCGAGCTCGTCCTGGGGCGCGGCATTGTCGGTCTGGGCGGTGTACCCGTAAAGCCGCGTGGGTCCGACGACCGTCAGTCCTTGGGGCGCGAATTCAGAGCGCAACTGAGTGATGATCGGCGCTTCAGCTTTGCAGTCGCCACACCAGTGAGCCCAGAAGAAAAGCAACACCGGCGATCCTTTCAGCGCAGCCAATGGCTGCGGCTTGGAGCCGAGAAACTGCTGGGATTTGAGCACCGGCGCGGGCTTCCCTTCGAGCGACAGGACATTCAAGTTTTTTTGCAATCGCGCGCGAATGGAAGTGCTGCCATAGCTGCGCAGGGCATTCAGCAACAGGGCAACTGCCTGACTCCGCTGGCCCCGGGCTGTGAGCACCTCAGCTTGGATTTCGAGTGCAGCGCCCAAAGCGATGGGCAGATGTGGCTCGGCGTCGAGCGAGCGCTGCTTGAGCTGGCTGAGCGCTAGAGTCTTGGTCTGCTCGGCATAAGCCGCGGCTTGGTCGTATTGCCGCGTCCTCAAAGCGGCGCGGGCCAGCCAAGAGTATGCTTCGACATATTCCGGTGTGACACCGCGCTGTCCCCGATACGATTGCAGTTCGGCATTCGCCGCCGCAAAGCTATTTTGATCCAGAGCGCCGCGGATATCCTCCACGATCCCTGCCCAGGCGAAGGTTATGAGCGCGATACTGACCGCAAATGAACGCAAAGCCAACTGACAAATCATGCCTTGATCATGAATGTTTCCAGTAGCAAATTGCAAGACGGCCAACTGCACCCGTTTTCCCGAAAGCCTGTCCAGGCCTGCCATAAGTAGCGCCAGATCAGTGACTTAAGTATGCTTCCCGCGAATTCTTCTAGCTATTTTCCGGCCTGCCACGCTACAATAACGGTGCGTTTGATCTTGACTGGTTACTGCAACACCCAGTGCCTCCGCTTAACCCAGCGTGACCTGCCTGCAGAAGCCTTGAAAGTTTCAGCGCTACATCACAGAAAAAGGAACTCAGCAACATCATGGAAACAGGAACAGTGAAGTGGTTTAACGATGCCAAGGGCTACGGTTTTATCAGCCGCCAGAACGGTGAGGATGTATTCGTACATTTCTCGGCCATTCAGGCAAGCGGCTTCCGCAGTCTGCAAGAAGGCCAGCAAGTGCAGTTCGACGTAGTCAAAGGCCCCAAGGGCTGGCAGGCGGAGAACGTAAAGCCCGCATAAACCGCTTTCTGACGTAACAATCCGAAAAAGGGCGGCCAGAGAGAAATGGCCGCCTTTTTTTTACTGCGGGCGATGGTATCCATCGCCCATATCCGGACGCGCGAGCTTGGCCAGGCCGAAGTCGAGAATCTTTACCTGCCCGCGCTGCGTGAGAAAAATGTTTGCCGGCTTGCTATCGCGATGAATGATGTTCTTCGAGTGCGCGGCATCGAGCGCATCAGCTAATTGGATGCCGACGTCGAGCCGCCGATCGAGGGGCAACGGCCCGCTTCCCAGCCGTTGGTCAAGGTTCTGGCCCTCCAATAATTCCATCGCCATGAAAGATTGATCGTCCGCGTTCTCGACGGCTTAGATGGTGCAAATGTTCGGATGGTTAAGAGCCGATGCGGCGCGCGCTTCAAAAAGAAATCGATCGAGCGCGGTCTGATCCCGCAACATCTCCGCAGGCAGGAATTTGAGGGCTACTCGTCGGCCCAGAGTGAGGTCTTGCGACGCCTCATAGACCACGTCCCGAGTTGGCCGGTGATGCGGTAATGCGAGATGGTCTGATTAATCATCAGGAAGTCGGCAGTTCATATATAGGAGCGATGAAACAGGCAGTCAATCGCCGGGTGAGCGGTCGAGCAGACGCCTACACGGCGGCAGCCTGCTCGCGACGTCGTGCTTGAATCTCAATATAGACGTTGACTAGCGACACAGCTGCCGGAGTCACGCCCGGAATGCGCGAGGCTTGACCGAGAGTCCGAGGTTGAATTTTCGCCAGCTTCTCCTGCATCTCGCGCGATAGCCCGCTCACTGAACCATAGTTGAACCAGTCGGGAATTGTCCGCTGCTCAGACTTCTTCAAACGGTCGATCGCGCGCTGCTGCTGAAGCAAATATCCCTCATACTTGATTTCTGTTTCGACCGACTTGAGTTCATTGCGCTCCGAAGAAGAAAGAGAGTCCGTGGATTCTCGAGAACCCGCGGAGACTCGCGCCCGCTCAAAGAACTCCGGCTTGGACTCGCGAAGAATTTGAACAAAGTGCCCGACTTCAATCTCGGGGCGCTTCAAAAGTTGAGCAAGAGTTAGGCCCATGGGGGCAGACGTCATTTCTGCTGCTGCCGAGCTGCACTCGCTTGGTACGGACGGCGCAGCCGTCTCCCCGCACTGCGAGGAAGCAGCGATCTGGTCCAGCATGGAACTGGTGAGTTTGGTTTTCTCCAGCCATTGCTTGAGGTCCTCGAAACGCCGCTGCTTGGCCTGAAACTCTCCCCATGCTTCGTCCGAGATCAGTCCCACGCGGCGTCCGTACGGCGTCAACCGCCGGTCGGCGTTGTCGATGCGCAAATGCAGCCGGAACTCCGCCCGCGAGGTAAACATACGATACGGTTCATTCGTGCCCTTCGAAATCAGATCATCGATGAGAATCGCGGTATAAGCCTCGGTGCGATTGAGAATGAACGGAGCCTCATCGTTCACCTTCAGCGCGGCGTTGATACCTGCCATCAGACCCTGGCACGCGGCTTCTTCGTAACCGGAGGTTCCATTAATCTGGCCGGCTAGAAAAAGATTGGCAATCTTTTTGGTCTCGAGTGTGCGCTCAAGCTCGGTGGGATCAATCGAGTCGTATTCGATGGCATAGCCAGGCCGCAGCATCTCGGCATTCTCGAGTCCGGGAATAGACTTCAGAATCGCCCACTGCACTTCCACCGGCAACGAAGTACTCATGCCATTCACGTAGATTTCGTGCGTGTTCAGCCCCTCAGGCTCGAGGAAGAGCTGGTGCATGGCCTTATCAGGAAACTTGACGATCTTGTCTTCGATCGAAGGGCAATAGCGCGGACCGATGGACTGAATCTGTCCGCTGTACATGGGCGACCGGTGCACATTTTCACGGATGATGCGATGCGTTTCCGCGGTGGTCCAGGCGATGTAGCAAGGCACTTGCGAATCGTGATGCGCCACGCGCTTGGTGCGAAAGCTGAACGGAGTCGGATCCGCATCGCCCGGCTGCTCTAGAAAGCGCGACCAGTCGATGGTGCGACCGTCAAGCCGCGGCGGCGTCCCCGTCTTGAGCCGGCAACCTCGCAAGCCCAATTTTTTCAAAGCCTCGCCCAGAAGCACGGCCGCCGGTTCCCCTGAGCGTCCCGCAGGATACTGCTGTTCGCCGCAGTGGATAAGGCCGTTAAGAAAGGTGCCGGTCGTGATCACGACCGCGCCCGCGCCAACGGTACGTCCGTCGCGCAGACGAATGCCAAGAACCCGGCGGCGGCGCGAGTTCTCGGGTCCGCGCTCAAGCTCCTCAGTAAAATGAGGGCCGTTTTCTGGCTGATCGCTGAGAGCTGAAAGCGGAGAGCGTTCCGCGGCCAACGCTTCCACACCATTTCCCGGCTGCATGCTGCATGCTGAGTGCTGATCGAGGTCCTCCACAATCAACTCCGCCACTTCCGCCTGCTTGATTTTAAGATTCGGCTGTGACTCCAAAACCTCGCGCATCTGCAAGCGATATGCCTGCTTGTCACACTGTGCACGCGGAGACCAGACCGCCGGCCCACGAGAAGTATTAAGCAATCGGAATTGAATACCCACTGCGTCCGTGATTTCGCCCATGATGCCGCCCAAGGCATCCACTTCCCTCACCAGATGTCCCTTGGCGATTCCGCCCACCGCCGGATTGCATGACATCTGCGCAATGAGATCGACGTTCAGGGTATACAGCGCCGTCTTCAGACCCATGCGGGCCGCGGCAACCGCAGCCTCACACCCGGCATGCCCGGCGCCCACCACGACCAACTCGAATTGTTCAGTAAATTGCATGGAGACGTTACCGCCGGGCATCGAAGCATTCGACTCCCAGCGTACGCTTTATTTTAACAACTTAAACCGCCCACGTATTCCAGGGGTGCGCGACTTTAAAGTGAGGGTTAGGCCCGTCTGGCCTCCCAATACTCCTCGAATCTGCCGCTGAGCTTACAGCACCGGAGGGCAATGATGGCATTAGCTCCACGCACGGTCCAAAACATACCTGACCGTTTGAGCCTGCCCAACACGGTTTTGCACCCAGCTTCAATCACTCCGGAGCCCACGAAAAATCCCAGCTTGCGAAACTTGGGATAGCGCATGCGTTCTTTATTGTCTTCGAAGTAGTTGGCTTCGGTGCGGAGGTCCTCAGCCAGTTCGGGACGAGAAGCTGCCTGAGAGCGCAGCAAAGCGATTAAACGTTCGATCTTCCCCTCGTCCAGCTTATCTTTCCTCACCATCACCCAACGTTTCTGGGCGGGGGAATCGTTGGGATAGAGTTTGGCGCCTAAGCTCCACAGGTGCTCGCGGGCATGATAGAGATCAACGATTTGGGTGGCATCCGGAAAGTGTAGATTCGCCTGATTCCAAATCCATTCGGCTCCTTCCCCCAACACCACTTTTTTCTCGGCTCGCGCCCAACCGCGCTGCCAGGCTTCGGCATAGAGACGACGACCGAATTCCTCACAGCTCTCGATCGCGCCCACATAGCTGGTCGAAGCTTCGTCCCGTATGGGATAGCTCTCCTCATCCACCGTCGTCTGCGTGAATACACACCCCTAATGCACTTCAACGCATTAGGGGTGTAATGCAGAGTGTATTGTTACGCAGAGCTGCTCAGCCCAACGACCATCTATCCCGATTTCTATCAGAAAGACCTGCTGATTTTGTAGACGACACTACACCGCATAATCGCGACGTCCTTAGCCCGAGTCTCTGGGGAAGGCGTGATGTTGTGGGCGGGTTGCAAGAAAAAGAGCAGCCTTGCTGTTTGATAGACACCGGCTTCATCAGTTGTTGGTGCGCGGGTCACGTTTAATGGCGCTTCCAGGGAGAACCCCCTTTCGTTTCCCTAGGGAGCCGCCTGATGAAAGATCACCGTTGCTGTTACTGTCAGCAAGTCTTTCAGCCCGCCCCTTATCATCCCCACCAACTTGTTTGCAACCAGCCCGCATGCCAGCGCCAACGCCGCCGTGATTATCATCGGCAAAAGACTACTTCCGATCCGCTTTATCGACAGGTTTGCCTGGAAAGTCCGCGGAAGTGGCGTGAGGCACACCCGCACTACTGGAAGCGATATCGCCAGGACCACCCGGAGCAGGTGGAACGAAATCGCCGGCAACAACGCTGGCGGGACGAAAAACGGCGGCTGGTGAATCTTGCAAACAACACCTTGGCTACCT
>Ga0137378_10000200_pt1 | contig 40640 bp, 36 predicted proteins | sample SagtaG_21_FD_104813 | JGI IMG/M metagenome (GOLD analysis project Ga0137378, IMG submission 104813) | Vadose zone soil microbial communities from Sagehorn Ranch, Mendocino, California, USA - Sage2_L_60_16 metaG | ecosystem: Environmental > Terrestrial > Soil > Vadose zone | place: USA... | reverse complement strand
GGCGGTCGCCCGCCTCCCACGGAGGAGCCCGTCCGTGCCCCTCGAGCCAGAGCGGGTCGTGCACAACGAACGCCCCCGCGGAGACGAACACCGTGGCAGCGACCCGCTCGGTCCGAAGCGACGCGGTCCAGCCGAGGTGGCCGCTCTGGGGATCCGTCAGCAGGGCTCCGTCGACCCGGACGACGTGCCCGGCCAGGCCTGCCAGTGGTGACGCCGCCACCCTGGCCTCCCGAAACGCGCCCCACCCCGCGCCCAGGAGCCCGAAGGACAGCACCGTTCCCGCCCACACGGCCACGGCGGATCGAAGCGCGGCGCCGGATTCCGTTCGTCTCCACGCCCCGGCCGCGGCCACCGCGCCCACCATCCCGGCGGCCATCGCGGCCACGCCGGGGGCCAAGCCGGTCCCCGGACCGGCCAGTCCTGCCAGGAGGATGCCGGCCCAGAACCCGGCCGCGGCCACGGCCAGCAGCACGGCCCCCACGGCTACACCGTGACGTGTGGCTTCAGGTCGGCGAACCGCTTGTCCCCGATGCCGGACACGTTCATCAGGTCCTCGACGGTGCGGAACGGGCCGTGCTGGGTTCGGTAGTCCAGGATCTTCTGCCCCAGCACCGGCCCGATCCCGGGCAACCCCTCGATCTCGTCGAGGGTCGCCGTGTTCAGGTTCACCAGCTCCCCCGGCCCCGACCCCGAGCCCGAGGCGGCGCCGCCCGACGTCGAACCCGGTGGGGGGCCGGCCTGGCCCACGCGGTACACCACGATCTGTTGGCCGTCGACGAGCTTCGCCGCGAGGTTGATGCTGGTCAGGTCGGCCCTCGGCCTGGCCCCGCCCGCCGCCTCGATGGCGTCGATGACCCGGTCGCCCTCGTGGAACCGGTACACGCCCGGGTGCCGGACCCATCCGGCCACGTCCACCACGATCTCCGGCCCCGGTGGGCTCGGGATGGGCCCGGCCACCGGACCCGCCCGGGACGGCCCCGGCGCGTACGAGGTGGCGATGCTGACCCGGCTGGGCAACGAACGGACGTACCAGAACGCCGCGCCCCCCACGATCAGCACCGCCACCACCGCCAGGCCGACCAGCTCACGCCGGTCCAGCCCTGACAGCTTCCGTTCGATCCGCTCCCTGATCACTCCGGCCCCTGGCGCCGACGACGACGCCTGCACGCCACGCGCAGACGGGAGAAGGACGAGAGGGAGCAGCGATCGGGACGTTACCGCCCGGCGTTCGGGCTGTCAGTGAAGACGATCACAGATGGCGGACTTTCGTGTGCCGAACGAAGAAGGCCCGACCCGGTGACCCAAGCTGCGGAGGGGCCGGTCAGACACTCGTGACGATGTTCACCAGCCTGGGCGCCCCCGGCCGCACCGCGCCCTCGAACACGCGCCGGACCTGTCGCCCCTCCAGGAACCGCCGCACGTTCGGCGCCGACAGGGCGAGCTCCCGTCCGGCCCCTGGATCGAGGTCCGCCGGCACCGTCAGGCGGTCCCGGACCTTCCCGTCGACCTGCACGACCAGCACGACCTCCTCCGCCGCGGCCAGCGACGGGTCGAACGACGCCCATCGGGCCGCGTGCACGCTCTCCCCATGGCCCAGAGCCGAACGCCACAGCTCCTCGGTGACGTGCGGCGCCATCGGGGCCAGCATCAGGACGAGGGCCTCGGCGGCGAAGCGCCCGTCGGCGGCGGCCTCCCGGGAGTCCGACTCGAAGACGCGCTGGAGCTCGTTGGTCAGCGTCATCAGCTTGGCCACCGCGGTGTTGAACCTGAAGCGTCCGAAGTCCTCGGTCACGCCCTTGACGGTCCGGTGGACGTCCCGCCGGAGTTGGCTGTGGGATCCTGCAGGCCCATCCTCCGGCACCGGCAGCGCCCCGGCCGCGCCAACGATCCTCCACACCCGGCCCAGCCACTTCCCCATTCCCGCCGGCGAGACCGCGGACCAGTCCACGTCGTCCTCCACCGGCCCGGCAAAGAGCATGCTCAGCCGCATCACGTCCGCGCCGTGCCGGTCCAGCTCCTCCGTGAACTCGACCAGGTTGCCCTTCGACTTGCTCATGGCCGCGCCCTCCATGATCACCATGCCCTGGTTGAGCAGGCGCACGAACGGCTCGGTGAACCCCACGTAGCCCAGGTCGTGCAGGACCTTCGTGAAGAACCTCGAATAGAGCAGGTGCAGGATGGCGTGCTCGATCCCGCCGGTGTACTGGTGCACCGGCATCCACCGGTCGACGTCCTCCCGGCGGAACGCCGCCTCGCTCGCCCACGGCGAGCAGTACCGCAGGAAGTACCACGACGAATCGACGAACGTGTCCATGGTGTCGGTGTCCCGCCTGGCCTCGCCTCCGCACCGCGGACAGGCCACCTCGACGAACGCCGGGTGCTTCGCCAGGGGCGACTCGCCCGACGGCATGAAGTCGACGTCGAACGGCAGCTCCACGGGGAGGTCCTCCTCGGGCACGCCGACCTCCCCGCATGCCGGGCAGTGGATGATCGGGATCGGACACCCCCAGTACCGCTGGCGCGAGATGAGCCAGTCGCGCAGCCGGTAGGAGACGGCCCGCCGACCCAGCCCCTGCTGCTCCAGCCACGAGCTCACCGCGCCGATCGATTGCGGCGACGGGACACCGTCGAAGGGTCCGCTTCGCACCATCACCCCCTCGTGCGGGTAGGCCTCGGCCAGGGCCGCGCCTTCCACGGGTTCGGAGCCCCCGGGCCGGATGACCAGCCGAACCTCCAGCCCGTGCTCCCGGGCGAACTCGAAGTCCCGCTGGTCGTGGCCGGGCACGCCCATGACCGCGCCGGTGCCGTACTCCATCAGCACGTACGGCGCGACGAAGCACGGCACCCGCTCGCCGTTCACCGGGTTCACCGCGTCCACTCCCAGGCGCACGCCCTCCCCCGACGGCTCCTCCCGGACGGAGGCCCCCTCCCGCTGCAGCCGGTCCTGGAGCTCCTTCACCTCCGCCGACGATCCCCCCGCCTCGGCCAGCGTCGGCACCAGAGGGTGCTCCGGGGCGAACACGAAGAACGTGACGCCCCACAGCGTGTCGGGGCGGGTGGTGAAGACCGTGACCCGGTCCGCGGTCCCTTCGACATCGAACTCGACCTCGGCGCCTTCCGACCGGCCGATCCAGTTCCGTTGCATGGTGAGGACGCGATCGGTCCACCCCTCGGCCAGCAGCGACATATCCTCGAGGAGACGGTCCGCGTAGGCCGTGATCTTGAAGAACCACTGGGTGAGGTCGCGCCGTTCGACCAGCGTTCCGCACCGCTCGCACCGGCCGTTCACCACCTGCTCGTTCGCCAGGACGGTCTGGTCCTTGGGGCACCAGTTCGCCGGGGCGAGCTTCCGGTAGGCCAGCCCGTGGTCGAACAGTTGGAGGAACAGCCACTGGGTCCACCGGTAGTACTCCGGGTCGCACGTGTTGAGCTGCCGGGACCAGTCGAACGACACCCCGTAGCGCTTGAACGAGGCCCGCTGCATCTCGATGTTTCGGTAGGTCCACTCCTTGGGGTGCTCGCCCCGCTTCAGCGCGGCGTTCTCGGCGGGGAGGCCGAACGCGTCCCACCCGATCGGGTGCAGCACGTTGTCCCCCTGCATCCACCGGTACCGCGCGATGACGTCGCCGATGGCGAACGCCTCGGCATGCCCCATGTGGAGGTCGCCCGAGGGGTACGGGAACATGTCGAGCGCGTAGAACCTCGGCCGGAGGTCCTCCGGCGCGTCGGAAGCCCGGTACAGGCCTTCCTGCTCCCAGACGGCCTGCCACTTGGGTTCGATCTCATGCGGGTCGAACGTCTCGGACATCCCGGCCTTTCATGGGTTCATGGTCATAGTGAATCAGACGACGGGACTCCAACGAAAGTTGGAACTGTCTCTCCGCAAGAACCGGGAGTCAGGGTCAGCCAAGGAAGGGCCAGGCTGCTCGCTCGAGAGCCTCCCCGTACCTCGCCATCACGGTGGAACACTGGTCGTAGCATTCCCCTCGATGATCGGACGGCTGCACCACGTGGTCATCGACTGCCCGGATCCGCTCACGCTGGCTCTCTCGGTCTCGCAACCCTGGATGTTCGCGGATCCGCTAACATGCCGGGGCCGTGGGTGACGCTTCCCGACTGCTGAGCGAGGCCCGGCGCGCAGCCGGACTCACCCAGGCTGCCCTCGCCCGGAAGGCGGGCGTGCCCCGCTCCGTGCTCAACGCCTACGAGCGCGGGAACCGCCAGCCCGGGGCCGACGCACTCGCCTCGATCCTGGCGGCGGCGGGATTCGAACTTCGCCTTGCTCCTCGGATCGACCACGACCGCAACGCGCGCGTGCTCGCCGAGGTCCTGGACCTGGCGGAGCGACTGCCATGGCGCCCCCGCCGGCGGCTCGCCTTCCCCCCGCTCCGTCGGAGGGCCCGATGAGCGTCCTGGCCGAACGGTTGCTGGCCGTCCACACGGCCCTGGACGATGCGGAGCTCCCCCACGCGTTCGGCGGAGCGATCGCGCTGGCGTACTGCACCAGGGAGCCGCGGGGGACCCGAGATCTGGATGTGAACGTCTTTGTCGGGGTCGAACGGGCCGCCGAGGTGCTGGAAGCGCTGCCCGACGGGGTCACGGTGAGCCCGGCCGACCGGGCCGCGGCCCGCCGCGACGGGCAGGTCCGGGTGTTCTGGGACGACACCCCGATCGACCTGTTCCTGGACACGCACGAGTTGCATCGGGAGGCAGCTCAGGGGGTCGTCGAGGTGCCGTTCGAGGGCGGCACGATCCCGGTGCTGGGGTGCGTGGCGCTCATGGTGTTCAAGGCGATGTTCGATCGAACCCGAGACTGGGCCGACATCGAAGCGATGCTCGAGGCGGGCGGCGTGGACGCTCGCCGTGCCCTCGATCGGCTGCGGTCGTTCCTGGGAAGCTCCGACCCGGCCGTCCTCCGGCTCGCCTCGCTCGTTCGATGACGTGGGGAGATGCCGGAGGACACGAGGGGAGCCGAACGGAAGGGCCAGTCATCGACCCGCTTCGGCGCTACGGCCGCACGGTGACGGGAACCCGCTGGACCTCGTTGTTCGCGTAGCCCTTGAGGTTCCAGGTCTGCTCCAGCGGCTGGGCGTTGCCGGCCGCGTCGAACGCTCGGCAGCACAGCTCGTGCTCGCCGGGCTCCGGCGCGCCCCACCCCCATGTCCAGCGGTGCCACGCGGTGGGGTAGGGGGCATGCTCCACAGCAGCCGCCGACCAGGACGAACCGCCATCGCTGCTCACGTCGACCCGTTCGATCGGCCCCCATCCCGACCAGGCCCGTCCTTCGATCACGTGCGGTCCGGGCTCCACGAAGCGGCGTCTCGTCATGAACTCCGGGATGCCGGGAGGGACCATGAGCGATCGAGGGGCCATCCTGGTGAGCGGGTCGCCCGGTTCGTCCTCCGTGGCCCTGAGCCGGTAGGCCCGGGCGTTCTGGTAGCCCTCGAACTCGCGATCGAGCACCGTGATCGCCGAAAGCCACTTCACCTGGGTCATCCCGTACCATCCCGGCACGACCAGCCGGAGCGGGAATCCGTGCTGCGACGGCAGCGGCTGCCCGTTCAGCTCGTAGGCCAGCAGCACGTCGTCGCCCAGGGCCTCGGCCACCGGAACCGCCCGCTCGTAGGTCTGTTCGACCCCGCCCTCGATCCCCCGGTCGAGCCCCGTGAACACCACGTCCACCGCGCCGTCCTCCAGCCCGGCCTCCTCGAGCACGGGCCGCAGCGGCGTCCCCGTCCACCGGCCCGTACCCACGGCCTCCACCAGCCACGGCTGGCTCACCGGCCGCGGCGAGAGCCGGGCCCGGCCGTTCCCTGCGCACTCCATGGTCACCGGAAGCGACACCGCCGGCCGGGAGCGCACCTGTTCCAGCGAGAGCGACATCGGATGCCGGACGGCCCCGCCGATCTCCAATCGCCACCCGGAAGGATCCACCACCGGGATGTCGAAGTGGATCAGGAGGTAGTGCAACCCCACCGGCGTCACGTCGTACCGGAGCGCCTCCAGCGGCATGCCGTGGTTCCGCGCCGCGAGCTGCAGCTCCTCCAGGGTGATCCCCTCATTCAGTTCGCTGCCCATAAGCTGCGCTTCGCTCGTTGCTGCTCCTCCCCCTGGACCCCCTATTTTCATCTCCTCGTCGGTGCCCCGGCTGCGCCGGATCACCGACGAGCCAGGGGGATACGCAGCTGCCTCGCTTCGCTCGTTGCTGCTCCTCCCCCTGGACCCCCTATTCGACCTTCTGGCCCTTGCCGATCACCACCACGCCGCCGGCCGACACGGTGAACCCCCGCTCCCGGTCCAGCTCGAGGTCGACCCCGATCTGCGCGCCCTCGGGGATCCTCACGAACTTGTCCACGATGGCCCGCCGGACCACGGCGTGCGGGGCCACCTCGACGCCGTTCATCAGCACCGAGTCCTCCACCAGGGCCCAGGATTCCACCCGAACCCGGGGCGACAGGATCGAACGCCGCACCTCCCCGCCCGAGATGATGGCCCCCTCGCACACCATCGAATCGACGGCCCGGCCCTCCCCCGCCTCGGTCGAGACGAACTTCGCCGGGGGCAGGGGGTCGCTCCACGTGAGGATGGGCCACTGCCCGTTGTACAGGTTGAACACCGGGCTCACCGAGACGAGGTCCATGTTCGCCTCGTAGTAGGTGTCGAGGGTCCCCACGTCCCGCCAGTACCCCCGCTCGCGGTCGGACACCCCCGGGACCTCGTTGGCCGAGAAGTCGTAGACGTCGGCCTCCCCCGCCTGCACCAGCATGGGGATGATGTTCCCCCCCACGTCGTGCGCGGAGGACTCGTCGGCCGCGTCCATGGTCACCGCCTCGACGAGCGTCTTCGTTCGGAACACGTAGTTGCCCATCGAGGCGAACACCTGATGGGGGGCGTCGGGAAGCCCCACCGCGTCCGCCGGCTTCTCCCGGAAGGCCCGGATGTGCACGCCGTCCGGGCCGGGTTCGATCACCCCGAACTGGTCGGCGTCGCCCCGCGGCATGCGGATCCCCGCCACGGTGACCCCGGAGCCGACCGCGGCGTGCTGGTCGAGCATCTGCGCGGGGTCCATCCGGTAGATGTGGTCGGCCCCGAACACGCACACGAAGTCGGGGTTCTCGTCGTGGATCAGGTTCAGGTTCTGGAACAGGGCGTCCGCGGACCCCAGGAACCACCGAGGGCCGATCCGCATCTGGGCCGGAACCGGCGTCACGTACTGCCCGAGCATCGCCGGCAGCCGCCACGTGGTGGTGATGTGCCGGTCCAGGCTGTGGCTCTTGTACTGGGTGAGGACGGCGATCTTGCGCATGCCTCCGTTCACCAGGTTCGACAGGGCGAAGTCGATCAGCCGGTAGGCGCCGCCGAAGGGGACGGCCGGTTTGGCCCGGTCGGCCGTGAGCGGCGCGAGGCGCTTTCCCTCCCCACCGGCCAGGACCATGGCGAAGACCTTGCCACCCACCGGCGTCACTGTATCCGACCTCCGCCCGGCGTTTGGTACGGTTGCCGGCCGTGCCAACCCCGAAGCTCCTGGCCGAACGCCGCGACGCCGTGACCGTCCTGACCCTCAACCGGCCGGAGGTCCACAACTGCATCGACGGAGTGACCGCCGTGGCCCTGGGACAGGCCATCGAGGCCTTCGCCGGCGACGCCGCCGCCCGCGTGCTCGTGGTGACCGGAGCCGGCGACGCCTCGTTCTCAAGCGGGGCCGACCTTCGCCACACCGATGAGCTGTGGTCCCACGAGATGGTCGAACGGGGCGGGCCCTTGGGGTTCGCCCGCCTGGACCCGGGCAAACCCACCATCGCGGCCGTGAACGGCTACTGCTTCGCCGGGGGCATGGAGCTGGCCGCCTGGTGCGATGTCCGGATCGCCGCCCAGCATGCGGAGTTCGGCGTGCTCAACCGCCGGTGGGGCATCCCGCTGATCGACGGCGGGACCCAGCAGCTCCCCCGGATCGTCGGGCTGGGCAACGCGCTGTACCTGATCGAGACCGGCGTTCGCATCGGCGCCGAGGAGGCCAAGGCCATGGGGTTCGTCCAGGAGATCGTCCCCCGGGGTCAGGCCCTCCCGAGGGCCCTGGAGCTGGCCGAACGCATCGCCGGCTACCCCCAGGCCACCGTTCGATCCGACCGGCGGGCCGCTCGGGGCACGTTCGGACTCTCCCTCGACCAGGGGCTGCTGGCCGAGCGCGAGGCCGGCCTCGTCTCGCTGGGCGACCCGGAGATGGCCTCGGCGCTGGAGCGCTACGCGAGGCGCGACCGTCCCGAGCCCCCCCGTCCACCCGCCCCCCGGGGGGGCTAGTCCATTCGAGCCATTTCCACCCGTCCTCCGGTGGTTGAAAATTGTCGAACTTGAGCCATCGTTGGCTCTGGACAGCCAACCCGGCCGCCCGAGGCCGGCCCGACGAAAGGGCTGGTACCGCCGTGACCCGATACGTGATCCGCCTGGAGGACGGCTCGTCGTCCATCGTCGAGGCGGAGGCCATCGTCTCGTTCGACGAACGCGCCCATCAGTACCTCTCCGACCGTTCCCTGGCCGTGCTGTACGCCGACGACGAACGCCTGCTGGCCATGTGCAGGGGCTCGTCGAAGAACCACCTGCTCGGGTTCGACCAGGACCGAGGGTGGTGGTGCTCGTGCCGCATCCCGGCCGACTGCCCCCACCTCATCGCGCTGAAGATCGTCGCCCGGACCCCCGGGGAGAAGCCCCCGGTCGAGGCGGCCCGGGAGCTGGCCCGGACCATCTCCCAGGCGAAAGAGGCATTCCTGTCGGATCCGATGGTGGAGCGGCTCCGGGACCGCGCGGCCACGGCCGACCGACTCGAGCGGGATCGCACGGAGCTCACGGAGCGGCTGCGGAGCGAGAGCCAGGCCGAGCTCGACCGGGTCAGGCAGGAGCGGTCGGCCATCGTGGGGCGGCTGGAGCGCGAGCTGGCCCAAGCCGCCGCGGCTGCCTCGTCGGCGGACACCGAGGCCGGCATCAATCGGGCCCGGGCCTCCGCCCTGGAGCGGGAGATCCGCGGCCTCAAGGAACGGGTCGATTCCGTTGGGCAGCTCGAGAAGTCCGCGTCCGACGCCCAAGACGAGGCCCGGGAGCTGCGCAAGCGGCTCTCGGACTCGAACACCGCCAAGGCGCAGTTGGAGGCGGAGCTGCGTTCGGCCGGACGGGTCGGGCGGATGGCCCGGGAGCTCCGGCGCCGCCTGGCCGAGAGCGAGCGGCGCATGGAGCTGGCCCAGGCCGAGCTCGACGCGGCCCTGGAGAGGTCGGCCCGGGCCGAGGAGCTGCGGGCCGGGCTGGCCCAGCGGGACGAGCTGGTCAACGAGCTGGGGACGAAGGCGGCCGAACAGCTCTCGCAGATCTCCCGGCTGAGCGGGCAGATCGCCGAGAGCGAGATGCGGGCCGGGGAGCTCGAGATGGAGATCCAGGCGCTCCGGGCCAGCATCGGCGTGGCCCCGCTGTCGTTCCCCGTGGCCTCGCCCGAGAGGACCACCGCCGCAGGGAAGGCCCCCCGGACGGGATCCGGCTCCAACTGGATCGAACGGGCCCTGGAGGACCTACCCGGCCGGAACGGCCGGGGCGGTTCCGGCCCGAACGGCGAGGTGCAGGGCGAGGAGGCCGCCGAGCCCACCGAGCCCCGCTCGGGAGACTGGCGAAAATCCGTCTGGAGCTGACACCGGCGCGGTCCGGTGCCGTCGAGCAGCCCGTCGAGACGGAGGACCATCGTGGACTTCGAACCCAGCCCCAGGGCCGCCCACTATCTCGGGCGGTTGCAGGACTTCATGGACTCGCACGTCTATCCGGCCGAGCCGGTCTACGAGGCCCAGCGCCGGGAGCTGGCCGCGGCGGGGCGCCAGCACGACCTGCCGCCCGTGCTCGAGGAGCTGAAGTCCGAAGCCCGGTCGCGGGGCCTGTGGAACCTGTTCCTGCCGGACGCGACCGACCCGCCGCACGGACTCTCCGTGACCGACTACGCGCCCCTGGCCGAGGTGACCGGCCGCAGCCCCCACATCGCCCCGGAGGCCCTGAACTGCGCCGCTCCCGACACGGGCAACATGGAGGTGCTGCACCTGTTCGGCTCCCCGGAGCAGAAGGACCGCTGGCTGAAGCCGCTGCTGGACGGGGAGATCCGAAGCTGCTTCGGCATGACCGAGCCGGACGTGGCCTCCTCCGACGCCACCAACATCGCCACCCGGATCGAACGCCATGGCGACGAGTACCTCATCAACGGCCGGAAGTGGTGGATCACCGGCGCGGCCGACCCCCGGTGCAAGGTGATGATCCTGATGGGCAAGACGAACCCCGACGCCCCGCCGTACGAGCAGCAGTCGATGGTGCTGGTGCCGCTGGACACGCCTGGCGTGGAGATCGTTCGTTCGCTCCCGGTGTTCGGCTACCAGGATCAGCACGGGCACTGCGAGATCGTGCTGAGCGACGTTCGGGTTCCCGTCTCGAACCTGGTGGGGGTGGAGGGCGGCGGCTTCATGATCGCCCAGGCCCGGCTGGGCCCGGGGCGAATCCACCACTGCATGCGGGCCGTCGGCATGGCCGAACGCGCCCTGGAGCTGCTGTGCCGGCGGGCCGTGTCGCGGGTGGCGTTCGGCAGGGAGCTGGCCCGGCAGGGCGTGGTCCAGCAGTGGATCGCCGAGTCTCGCATGGCGATCGACCAGGCCCGGCTGCTCACGCTGAAGGCGGCATGGCTGATCGACCGGCACGGCGCCGGGGCCCGGGAGGCCCGAACCGAGGTCGCCGCGATCAAGGTGGTGGCCCCCCGGGTGGCGCTGGAGGTGATCGACCGGGCCATCCAGGTCCACGGCGGCGCGGGCGTCGGCGACGACACGCCGCTGGCGGCGATGTGGGCGGGCGCCAGGACGCTCCGCATCGCCGACGGTCCCGACGAGGTGCACATCAGGTCGGTGGCTCGTTCGGAATTGGCGCCGTACCTGGGGCGTTGACCTTTCCGGGCCGCTCGCGCCCGAGGACGTGAAGGAGTTGCGGATGAACGTGAAGGAGCTGGGCCACATCGTGCTGTACGTGCGCGACCTGGAGACCTCCCGGGGGTTCTACCGGGACGTCTTGGGGTGGAGCGAGATCGCCGGCGGCGGCGGAAGGATGGCCATGTTCTCGTCCGGCCGGACCCACCACGAGCTGCTGCTGATCGAGGTGGGGCCGAACGCCGCGCCGATCCCGCCGGGCCGCCGCGTCGGCATGTACCACTTCGGACTGAAGATCGGGACCACCGACGAGGAGCTCCGCGAGGCGCTGCGGGTGCTGGCGGATGCCGGAGCGAACATCGTGGGCTCGGCCGACCACGGCGTCACCCACAGCCTCTACATCACCGACCCCGACGGCAACGAGATCGAGCTCTACATCGACGTCCAGCCCGAGGTGTGGCGGGAGGATCCCCGGGCCGTCCTGGCGCCGATCAAGGCGCTGCAGCTCTAACCCCCGCCCGGGACCCGAGGGAGCGCGGCCAGAGCGACCTCATGGCCGACCCCTTCGATCTCCTCGGGGAGGCGGCTCAGGTTGACGTTGGCGAGGAGGCCCATCGGGGCGGTGAGCGGGCGGAAGAAGTCGTCGTGGTGGCACGGCACGATGACCCGAGGCTCCAGGCGCGGGAGGATCCGCTTCCAGTAGTCGCGGGTGAACTCGCGGCCCGCCACCCCGGCCAGGAACACGTCGACGCCGCCCTCGGGCACCGCGTCGTCGATGAGGTCCGCGCTCCCCTGGTGGTAGAGCGTGACCCCGGCGACCTCGATCAGGAAGGCCCACACCTGGCCCAGACGGTAGGCGCTCGGCGTGAGCGCGTCGAGGCTGGCGCAGGACAGCTCGCCATCGAACGGAACCCGCAGGCCCAGCAGGATCTTCGCGTGGCGGCTGGGGACGAACGTGACCCTGAACGGGCCCAGTGCCCGAGTGCTGCCGGGGTCGACCTCAACCGCCCGCTCCCCCAGGCCGTGCAGGGCCATCAGGTGCGCCAGCGATCGTGAGCCGAACGCCTTGCAGTCGAATCGGCGCGCGGCGGCCGGGGCGTCGACGGCGTGGTCGAAGTGGGTGTGCCCGACGAGGACGCCGACGACGGTGCCGGGGGGCCGCAGGAACCGGTCGAGCATGGCGCGATCCGGAAGGGCCGGCTCGCGCCGCACCAGGCTCCGCCACGGGACCCGTGAAACGTACGGATCGATCAGGAGCGTCTGTCCTTCGAACGTGAGGCGGTAGCCGGCCACGCCGAGCCACTCGATCTCCAGCCCCGGGGGGAGGTCGAGCGGCCGCCGCTCCAGCTCTGCCAGGACCTCGAGGTCCCGGCGCTCCTGCCGTCGCCGGGTGGCGGCGAACCGCCCCAGCTCCGCCAGGTGCCGCCCCGCCTCCAGCATGGGCGGAGGGTATCCAAAGGCAGGCGTCGGGTGTGGCGGGCCCGACGGGTGGCCGGGTGCCGGACGAGAAACGGGCCGGGCTCGAGGGCGATGGCCGTCAGGCCGTGCGGAAGACCACCGTTCCCCTGGTCACCTGGCCGTTCTTCAGGTGGATCTCGTACGTGAACGGCATCCCGCCGTCGGGCAGGACGTCCGGCCCGGTCAGGGACCCCTTGGTGGTGAACGAGGCGATCTCGGGGTGGCCGGGGATCTGGTTCGAATCGAGCTGAAGCAGGAGCGAACCCATCCCGGTCACCGTGACCGGCCCGAGGATCGACGAGGCGACGTGATAGGGAGGCTTCTCGTAGGCGAAGTCGTCGAGATCGTAGTCTTGCGCCTCACTCGCCTCGGGGGACCCCGCCCCGAAGAACCCCGCTCCGATGGTGACCGTGCCGTGGGCTGTTCGCCGCGCCGGATCGATCGCCGCGGTGACCCTCGCCGTTCCTCTTGATCCGTCGGACGATTCCCAGGTCCCCGCGTACGTACCGTTGAAGGAGGCGTCGCTGCGGAGCACCTCGTCGGGGATGCGCTCGCTCGCCGGCACCGGGGTGAGCGCGTTGGTGGGTGGGGTGGACGAAGCGGGAGTGTTCGACCCGCCGAGCCCGACCTTCTTCGCAGCCTTCGAGCACGCCGCCGCGACGGCGGCCAGCCCCAGAAGCGCCAGGGCGGTCCTCCGGTCGACCGGTCCACCACCGATCCCCTCGAGCCAGGATCGCCTTGCGGGCTGGCCGGAGCCCCTGTCCATACGCGAAGTCTCTCACTGGAGGGCGTGGGAAGCTGAGCCGTACGAAAACTGATCCCCCGTTGATCGTGTGCCCGTGGACCTGACCGGATTCGAACCGGTGACCTCTTGCCTGCCGAGCAAGCGCTCTACCAACTGAGCTACAGGCCCTCGTTGACCAGCGGAAACGCTCCTGACGCCTGGCCCGCTGCGCTGGCAAAGCGTATAGCTTCCCTCGCCGACCCACGACGGCCGGGGGGCACCATGCACCAGGAGCGAACAGCGGCCATGGCCCCGATTCTAAGAGAGATCGAGCCCTTGGTCACGTCCTTCCTTCGTCACCCCAAGGCGGAGAACACGCCGGCCACCGCAAACGAACGATGCCGTAGCCGACCAGTCCGGCAGACCTGGGCTGGCTCACCCTCAATGCAGCTTGATCGCCGAACCGGTCACGGCGAAACGGAGCGCGTGGTCCGCGGACGCGAAGAAGCCGAACATGACGAGGCACGCTCCGAACACGATCACGTTGCGCCAGAACAACTGAGCCAGCGAGCCGCGCTGGCCCCGATCCGAGAGCTTCCAGTAGGCGTGGAAGTAGTAGGCGGTTGGGATCATGAAGACCGCCAGCATCAGGCTCCCGATGTCGGGCCAGATCCCCAGGGCGATCGACAGCGAGGCAGCGACCAACCAGACTCCAGCCGGCCAGGTCACCAGCGCCATGACCGGGAAGCTCACGGACGACGCGTAGGCACGGTAGCCCTCGGCGCTCTTGAAGTGCCCCTGGTAGCCGGAGATGTAGGCGGGGAAGACCACGAACAGGATCCGTCCGATCAGGATGACGATGGCTGCGGCCGCGCTCATCTCTCTCCCCTTTCCCGTGGCTCCCCACCTGCGAGCGCCGGCCGGGCCGGCCTCCGCAGGTCCCTGGCGGGTTCGGCGCCTTCGACCTCGGTCCCCGGGCTCAGCACGCCGAGCGCGCCGATCGCTCCTGTTTCGGATCCCTGACGTCTGTGCGCCTGGCGACGGAGGATACTCGGGGTCTCGTGGGCGGGACAAGCCCACATCCGGAAGCCGAACGCCCAGGACGCTCGCAGTGGGCTTGGATGTGTGCCGGGGGGTCTGCAAGCCTGCTCCGCCCGAAACCCTCGTCGGGAGCAGCAGGCAAAGCGGCCCGGTGGGCTTCACCTCAGGCCGAGGTTTCGCTTTCGGGTCCGACGGCGTAGCGTGGCCGTCGCATGGCCACTCGCTCCGGCCCCGTGACCCCGCTGGTCGTCGCGGTCCTCGCCGGGGTGCTCGCCCTGGTGGTCCCGCCCCCACCGACGTCCCGGGCCGCGCCCTCCGGGGCCGCGAGGCGCTCGGCCCCGCTGCCATCGGCCGGGAGCGACGTGACCGTGTCGCTCTCGGCGGAGGGGGCGACCACGGTGGCGCAGGGCGTTCCGATCGAGGTGGGGGCGACGGCCACGAACCCGGACGCCGTCGGCGTGAGGGTGGCGATCGTGTTCGAGCTCGCGCCCTCGGGGCCGGAACCGCCGGTGGACTTCTACGACTGGCAGGTGACCGTCCCTGCCGGCCAGTCCTCGGCCACCACCGTGCGGGCCGCCACGTCGCAGTGGTTCGTCGACCAGGGGACGTTCGAGATCATCCCGCTCATCGAGGGCGTTCCAGCCGGAGATCCGCTGCCCTTCGAGGTGACGGCGCCAACCGTGGTGGTGCCGGTGTTCCAGGACGTCACCGATGAGACCGGCCTGGCCACGACCCTGCCCGCCCAAGGCTGCCAGCAACTGGGCAGCGGAGCCGCATGGGGCGACGCCAACGGCGACGGCTCTCCCGACCTGTATCTCCCCAGGCTGGGGCAGCCCGCCCAGTTGTTCGTGAACGATGGTGCCGGGCACTTCACGGACGAAGCCGCCGCCCGCGGCGTCACCGACGCCGGGTCGATCGGCATGGGTGCGGTGTTCGTCGACGTGGACGGTGACGGGGACGAGGACCTCTACGTGGTGAACGATGGGGCCAACCGCCTGTACCTCAACGACGGAACGGGGCACTTCTCCGACGTCGCCGCGGCGCGCGGCGTGGCCGACGACATGTCCGGGCCCAGCGCCTCGTTCGCCGACTACGACGGCGACGGCCGGCTCGACCTCTACGTGACGAACTACACGAAGCGGTGCTATCAGCCGAACGTGCTCGACAAGCTGTACCACCAGGAGCCGGACGGGACCTTCACCGACGCGACCACCAGCCTTCAGCAGGGGACGGCGACCACGGGGGGAGCCGGGTTCCAGGCCGCCTGGTTCGACTACAACGGCGACGGGCGCCAGGACCTGTACCTGGCGAACGACGACCTGGGATGGGACCCCTTCCCGAACCAGTTGTGGCGGAACGACGGGCCGGCCGCCGACGGCGGCTGGAGGTTCACCCCGGTCACCGCGAAGTCCGGCATGGGGTTCGCCATGAACGCCATGGGGATCGCGGTGGGCGACTACGACGGCGACCTGCGCCCGGACGTGGCCGTGTCGAACATCGGGGGAAACGTCCTGGCCCGCAACAACGGCGACGGGACGTTCACGAACGTGGCGGCCCAGGCGTGGGCCGACCGCCCCTGGCAGCGGGCCGACGCGGCGGCGATGACGTGGGGGCTGGCCTTCGCCGACCTGAACCTGGACGGGTGGCAGGACCTGTATCTTTCGGCGAGCCACTGGGACGGCGGGGCGCAGCCGAACGAGGTCTTCGCCAACGACGGCGTGGACGGCAGGTTCCTCGACCTCTCCGCCCTCACCGGAGCGGCCGACCCGGGCGTCTCACGCGGGCTCGCCCTCGCCGATTACGACCGGGACGGCCGGCTCGACGTCTTCGTGGTCGACCAGAACGGCCGGCCCAGCCTGTACCGGAACGTGACGCCCTCCTCAGGGTTCCACTGGCTCGAGGTGAAGCTGGTCGGGACGGCGAGCAACCGGGACGCGTGCGGCGCCGTGCTGAAGCTCGCCGCGGGCAGCCTGAACCTGTGGCGCGAGGTGTTCTGCGGGTCCGTCGGCCTCTCGTCGGGATCGGACCAGGTCGTCCACTTCGGCCTGGGGTCGGCCGCCCTGGGTTCGAAGCTGGTGATCCTGTGGCCGTCGGGCCGGCGCCAGGTCCTGCGAGGGGTCGCCGCCGACCGCCTCCTCACCGTGACGGAGCCGGCGGCGGGTCCGAGCCGCTACGGCCGGTGAGGCCGAAGGCGTAGACCCTCCCGTCGAACGAGCCCATGTACACCTTGCCGTCCGAGACCGCCGGCGAGGAGTACACGAAGAACCCCGTCCCGAAGGTCCAGAGCCTCACGCCGGTGGCCGCGTCGAGCGCGTACACGTCGCCGTAGAACCCGACCACGTACACGACCTGGTTGGCCGCGGTCGGGGAGGAGTAGACGTAGTGAGGGGTTCGGCTCGCCCAGAGCTTCGCTCCGGTGGAGGCGTCCAGGGCGTAGATCGTGTCGTCGTCCGAGCCCACGTACACCACCCCTCGAGCCACCGCGGGGGAGGAGTCCACGATGTCGCCGGTGGGGAAGCTCCACCGCTCGGCCCCGGTGGTCGCGTCGAGCGCGTGGACGAGGTGGTCGGCCGAGCCCACGTACACCGTGCCGGCGGCCACTGCCGGGGAGGCTTCCACGATGTCGCCCGTCGGGAACGCCCACCGCTCCGCCCCCGTGGCCGCGTCGACGGCGTACACGTCGTGGTCGTCCGATCCGACGAACACCACGCCGCCGGCCAGGGCGGGAGAGGAGAAGATCGGACCTCCCGTGGTGAAGCTCCACAGCTTCGCTCCGGTCGACGCGTCGAGTGCGTAGAGGTCGTGATCGAACGACCCCACGTACACGACGCCCCCCGCCACCACCGGAGAGGACTCGACGAGGTCGCCGGTGGCGAAGCTCCAGCGCTCGACGCCCGTGGCGGCATCCAGAGCGTGGACCTCGTGGTCGTCCGATCCCACGTAGACGACGCCCCCCGCCACCACCGGGGAGGACTCGACGATCCCTCCGGTCGGGAAGCTCCACAGCTCCGTGCCGGTGCCGGCGTCGAGCGCGTGGATGGCGAAGTCGTACGAGCCCACGTACACCACACCGTTCGATACGGCCGGTGAGGAATAGACGGGGCTGCCGATCAGGGAGGTCCAGGCCTCCCCGAGGCCGCCCACCGAGGAGGTGCCGAGGACGTTCTCGAACGGGTTGAGGCCCGTTCGGGCCGGGCCCCCCCGGAACTCGGGCCAGTCGGTCCGGACGGCGAACGTTGCCTGCGCCGACAGCCCCGTGGTCTCCCCCGCGGCGGCCAGGTCGTGCGAACCGGGCACCGCCGAGCGGGGGATCCGGATCCGAACCCGGAACCCGCCCGCGGGGTCCGTCGAGGCCCGGGCCAGCGGCAGGGCATCGAACGTGACATCGACGGTCTCGACCGGCCCGAATCCGTGCCCGGAGGCCCGCATCGGCGTGGTGGGAGGGCCGGATCCCGGCTGCAGGTCGAGCGACACGGCGAGGCCCGCGACCGCGGCGGCCGCGGGCGACGGGACCGCGGGCGCCAGGGCCGCGGACGCCGCGGCGATCATCGCGACGAGCCCCACGATCCGGATATGGCGAATGGCCCGCTCCCTTCTGTCGGGAGGGTTCTATCACCTTGTTCGGCTGGGTCGAACCCCGGGAGGGGAAGACGAGGGGGTGCCGAGACCTCGGGACAGCGACGCCCTAGCCCTCGTGGGCCACCCGGAGGTGGTCCATGACGCGGCCCAGGGCCGTCCCGGTCATCCGCCGTACGGTCATGGCGGCGGTATCGATCTCGGCCACCGGCCCCAGCCTGGCGGACAAGCGGCGCGTCGCCTGCTCCCACCGAAGGAAATGGTCCTCGGACCCGAGGGCCCGCCGGTGGAGCCCGATGATCCGCCGGTCGGGCCCGGCGTGCGCCGCGACACGGTCGAGCACCGCCCGCTGATCGGCCACCAGGAGCAGCGTCACGTCGGGCCGTGCCAGGTTCGCCTCGAACGGCGCGACGAACGTTTCGACCTCGTTCGGGCTGAGCTCCGCGTCGGCCTCGACCAGGCCGAGCGGGCTGGCCATGTAGCGGTCGCACACGACGGGGCCGCGGGTGAGCTCGTCCCGAACGAGCTGGGACATGTGCAGCCCCGCCCCGACGTAATAGGCGATGCGGGAGGCAGGGTCCAGCCAGTCGTCGAAAGGAAAGGACTTCCGGAATCGCATGAACTCGGGGGGCAGGTGAAAGAGCTTGGCGCCGAGGGATCTGCTGAGCGAGCGGGCCACGGTCGACTTCCCGACCCAGGTCGTGCCTTCCACGACGACGAAGCCGGTGAGGCGTTCCCGGGCCGGCACGGCGTGAGGCTACCACCGGCCCGACAAGGCGAACGAGACCGAGCCGGCCGCTCGGTTCGATCCCCGCGCACGGCCCGGCGTGCGAGGAGCCCTAGAATTCGGTCGTGGAGGGTCAGCCACAGAGCCGCGCCGAGGACGTTCGGTTCTCCGATGCGATCCACCGGAGCCGGTTCGGAGAGCAGCTCGAGGCACACCTTCGGATCCCGCGGCTCAAGCCCCGAACCGACGACGAGCTGCCGGTCCCGGCTCCGCCCCGCCAACGCTACCCCGTTCCCCTCGGCCCCGCGCTCAGGGAGCTCATCGGGGCGCGGGAGCTCCTGCGGACGTTCGTCGAACGCGATCTTCGGCTTCGGTATCGACAGGCGGCCCTCGGCGCGGCCTGGGCCATCTTCCAGCCGCTCCTGCTGATGGTGGTGTTCACCCTGGCCTTCGGCCGCATCGCGAAGGTCGGGAGCGAAGGCGCGCCCTACGCCGTGTTCTCCTATTCGGCGCTCGTGCCGTGGGGCTTCTTCGCGGGTTCGGTGAACTACGGGGTCACGAACATCGTGGGCAACGCGCCGATCGTCCGGAAGATCGCGCTCCCCCGCGACGTCATTCCGATCGCGTCGGTGCTTTCCGCGGGGGTGGACTTCGTCGTCTCGGGACTGATCCTGATGGGGATGCTGTTCGCCTACGGGTACACGCCCCGTCTGACCTGGCTGGCGTACCCGGTGCTGTTCGTCATCCTGGCCGAGTTCGCCCTGATGGCCACCCTGCTCGCCACGCTGGTGACCGTGTATTTCCGCGACACGCGATTCGCCATACCGACGCTTCTGCAGGTGCTCCTGTTCGCCTCACCGGTGGCGTATCCGCTGTCGAAGGTCCTGCGCGGCCTGCCGCCGGGCCTGCGGAGGGCGTATCCGTACATCGATCCGATGGCCCCCCTCATGGACGGGCTTCGCCGGGTTCTGCTGCACGGGCGATGGCCGCAGTGGGGCCCGGTGGGGTCGGCGGCCGTCATCGGCACAGCCTCCCTGGTGGTCGTGTACCGGTGGTACAAGCAGGTCGACCCGAGGTTTGCCGATGTCATCTGACGGGGCCGGACGTCCCATCCTCGAGCTGCGACACGTGTGGAAGCGATACCGCCTCGGCCACCGGATTCGAGGGGTCACCCACAAGCGGACGGTGAAGGGCGAGTTCAACCGGCTCCTCGAACGCACCGGGGCGAAGCGCCGCGGCCTCCCCGCCCCCGGCCACGTCTGGGCGCTGGCGGACGTTTCCCTCTCCGTAGCCGAAGGGGAGGCACTGGGCATCATCGGAGCGAACGGCGGAGGGAAGTCCACGACGCTGAAGCTGATCTCGCGGATCACCGAGCCGTGGTCCGGGACGGTGAGGACGCGCGGCCGGGTGGGCTCGCTCATCGAGATCCGGAGCGGCATCCATCCCGAGCTGACCGGCCGGGAGAACATCTATCTCTACGGCACCGTGCTCGGCTTGCGGCGCCGCGACATCAAGCGGAAGTTCGGCCAGATCGTCGAGTTCGCCGAGCTGGGCCCCTACATCGACACCCCGGTGAAGCGGTATTCGTCCGGGATGGAGGTTCGGCTGGGGTTCTCCGTGGCCGTGCACGTGGACCCCGACGTGCTCCTCGTGGACGAGGTCCTCGCCGTCGGCGACGAGACGTTCCAGCGGCGGTGCCTGGAGCGATTGGACGAGATGCGGACGAGCGGCCAGACACTCGTGTTCGTGTCCCACGTCATGTCGGACATCGAGCGGCTGTGCGGGCGCGTGGTCTATCTCGAACGGGGGATGGTCCGGGCCGAAGGCTCGCCGCCCGAGATGATCCAGTTGTACGGGCGGGACCTCGCAGAGGGCGAACCCGCCGGCTAGGCCCTTCGATCGGCCGGCCGGGCGGCGCTCGGCCGGGCCGGCGAGGCGTCTCGGCCGTGCGGACCGCGGCGCGCCAGGAGACCCACCAGGAACGCGCCGGCGGCGAGGACGAGGAGGAGGCCGAACACGCCGAACAGGATGAGCTTCAGGCGGTGCTGCGCGGGCTTCTTCGACATGTACCCGCCGTCGCCCGGCTCGGTCCGATCCTTCACCCCCCGCGAGTCCTGGGTCCAGAGCTGCGCCGGTGGCGACGCCACCTGGGGGCCGGCCGGCGAGCCGTAGAGCACCTCCCAGGCCCCGGCGTCCCTGACGCGGCCCACGTCCTCGAAGGGAGCCTCGATCGCGAGGTCCTGGACCCCGTCCGCGTTGAAGTCCGCGATCGCCATGCGCGCGCCGAAGCTGTCGCCCGACTCGGCGCTGTCGGGCACGCCCGGCGAGTCCTGGGTCCAGAACTGACTCTTCGGCCCTCCCACCCCGTTCGCCTGGAGCCCCTCGGCCGCCGAACCGAAGAGCACGTTCACCCCTCCGGCGTCCCTGGCCGAGCCGACGTCTTCGAAGGGCGCCGCCACGGCCAGATCGGCGAACCCGTCACCGTTCAGGTCGCCCGCCTGGACCTCCCGCCCGAACACGTCGCCCGGCTCGGCCCTGTCGGGCACGCCCGGCGAGTCCTGGGTCCAGAACTGGGATCTCGGCGAAGCCTTCTGCAGGCCCGTCGCCGAGCCGTAGAGGACCTCCACCGCCCCCGCGTCCGTCTGGGAGGCCACGTCCTCCTTCCGGACCGAGATGGCCAGGTCGTCGAAGCCGTCGCCGTCGAAGTCGCCCGCGGCGAAGCTCCGCCCGAACTGGTCCTTCGCCCGCGCCCGGAGCCCGAGCCCCATGAGGTTCTGGGTCCAGTACTGAGCCGCCGGATCGGTGGTCTGGAGGCCCCGGGGCGAGCCGAATAGGATCTCGGCCGCGCCCGCGTCGGTGATGCGGCCCAGGTCCTCGAACGGTGCGCCGATGGCCAGATCGGCGTAGCCATCGCCGTTGAAGTCGCCGGCGCCGACGCTTCGGCCGAACCAGTCATGGGGCTCGGCCCGGTCGGCCACGCCGGCCACGTCCTGCGTCCAGTACTGGTCGTCCGGTGAGGTCGCCTGGAGCCCGCGCGGCGACCCGTACAGGACTTCGGCCCCACCCGCCTCGGGGAGCCCCCGGACCGCGGCCCGCTGGTTGCCCACCGCAAGGTCGGCGTAGCCGTCGCCGTTGAAGTCCGCCGCGGAGAGGGAGCGGCCGAAGGCGTCACCCGCCCCCGCCCGTCCTTTCACGCCGGACGAGTCACGGGTCCAGAACCGGTCGTCCGGTGAGGTCGCCTGGAGGCCGCGCGCCGAGCCGTACAGGACCTCCACCGCCCCCGCGTTCCGGACCGACCCCACGTCCTCGAAGGGGACGCCGATCGCCAGGTCCGCGTAGCCGTCGCCGTTGAAGTCTCCAGGGAACACGGCCCACCCGAACTCGTCGCCCGGCTCGGCCCGGTCCCGGACGCCGGGCGAGTCCTGGGTCCAGAACTGGTCGTCCGGCCCGCCGACCCCGTTCGCCTGGAGTCCCGATCCGGACGCTCCGTAGAGGACCTCCACGGCGCCGGCGTCCACGACCGAACCGACGTCCTCCCCGAAGAAGGGCATGGCCAGATCCGCGAAGCCGTCGCCGTTGAAGTCGGAGGGCACGCCCGATCCCGAGGCCGGGCGGAGCGAGGCCGGGGGCGCCCCGGCGCCGAAGGTCCGGGTGCCGGGTACGCCGATGATGAGCGTCGAGAGGGCCGCGGCCAGGATCCAGCGGCGCACCATGTCTCCTCCGGGGTTCGTCGGAGCAGCCACGCTATCGCGGCATGTCGGCTCGAACAACAGCCGCTGGCGATGGGGGCCGACCGGCGCAATCTCACCGTTCCTCGCCCTCGCCCTTCCCTTGACCTGGCGGACCGGACTCAATGATGATGGGCCGGCTGGCTCGACGAGAGGACTCATCGATGGCGGTGGCACCACGGACGATCCCGGACCTGGCCCTTCTGGTGGCCGGCCTGTCGTCGCCGTTCGAGGACGAGATCTCAGCCCGGGCCGCTGGGGCGGCCCTGGACGATCCGAACGTCCAGGACACGCTGCGCGACCTGTATCCACGCCTGGTGCGCAAGAAGACGATCACGCACGCGCTGAGCCATCTCGAGCGAGCCGGTGCCGATCTCGATGCGATCACGATCCCCGAGTCCTTGTTCGCGTCCGCCTATCCGCTCAACAGGATCATGGCCCCGCCGGCCGCGACCAGGTCCGGGGAGATCTCCCTGGCGTCGATCGGGCGAAGCCTGGCCCGGCATCAGGAGCTGATCGAACGGGTCATCGTGGAGCTGGCCGGTGCGGGCTCCGACCGCCTGATCCTCGCGAAGGGCCAGGCCTACCGTGCCCGCTACCCGGGCTACCATCGATACAGCAGCGACCTCGACGTGTTCGTCCCGTCCTGGGACGACGCCATCTCGGTCCTCCGCCTGTTGTGCCGCCAGATGGGGTTCGCCCTGCACGGCTGCAAGGTGGGAGCGGTGGCCGTCCTGAAGTCGTTTCGACGCACCGCCGGACACGAGCTCAACGTGGGGTTGTACGCCGGCGGTTTTCCGACGCCCCTCCTGTCGCTTCCGTTCCGCCTGGGCGTGGCCGATCCGTCGCGGGCCGGAGCGGTCGAGGTCGGGGGGGCGAGGGTGCTCGCGTGCTCCGTGGAGGACCTCCTGCTGAGCTCCGCGCTTCGCCCGCTCCTGGATCGGGAGGTGGCCGGTCGCGCCCTGAACGACGCCAGATATCTGCTCCGGTCGGACGGGATGAACCTCGACTGGGACTACGTCGTGGCGACCGCGGCCCGGAACGAGCTCCAGGCATTCCTCCTGGGCCTGGTGCGCTCCGCGGAGCGCACCGACGGCCGGGAGCTCGTCCCTCCCGAAGCCATCCTTCGGCTCGGTTCGGAAGCGAAGCCGCTCGGCACCAGGAGCTGGCTGATCCGGTACGCGAGGGCCAGCCTCGGTCCTGTTCGGGGTCCCCGGTTCGTCATCCTCGATCGGTTGCAGGTGCGGCTGTTCCGCGCCGAGATCGGGCTGCGGCGAAGGGGCGGGGCGGGGCGGACGGCGGCCGCATCGATCATGGCGCTGCTGCGGCCACGGTTCCGCGCGGTCTGCGAGCTCCGGTCGGAGCCTGCACCGGCGGAGCTCGGGTACTGCCTCTCCAGGTTGAGAAGGGGACGCCGGGCCGGGCAGGCCGAGGCGCTCGTTGGGTTCCTGCCCGACCGCGGACAGGAGAGCCTCCTGCGAAAGCGGACGACGGTCGGCGACGTTCACGCTCAGCCCCACCGATGCGAGGCCTTCCTCGTGAGCCGGGCCCGCCCGAGGTGACCGGCGTCTTGGGGCCGTTCGATCGGAGGCTGGGGTGACGGCCGATCCCGGGGACCCACCAACCTCGTTCCCCAGCCCGTTCGACCTCACCGCACCCCTCGGCGCGGAGGGCTGGGAGCGAATGTACCCGTACTACCTGGTGTTCTCCGAGGAGAACCGGGAGTACGAGGAGGGCGCACTGTGGTTCCAGGACAGCCTGCACCGGCCGGGGCCGGAGACGCCGTTCGACTGCATCGCCCACGAGGCCTGGCGGTTCGCCCTGTCGGTGTTCAACTCCCGGATCTTCGCCGTGCCCCCGGCGTACGGCCTGGACGTCCGGGTGGTGAACGGCTACCAGTACGCGACGACCATCCCCGTGACCGACCCCGATCGGATCGGCGAACGCCTGCAGATCTTCATGAAGCGGGCCGGCCACTACTACCGCAACTGGGACGACCTCTTCGCCAGGTGGAAGGACAAGATGGTCGCCCAGATCCATGAGCTCGAGGCGCTGGAGGTTCCGGGGCTGCCCCGGATCGAAGACGAGGATGGCGTCATGTCGGGGCTCGGGAAGAGCCGGGCGTACGAGATCGTCCACGCCTATGACCGCTGCATCGCCAGCTACTTCGACGCGTGGCAGTACCACTTCGAGATGCTGAACATCGGCTACGCGGCCTACCAGAACCTCTTCCAGTTCTGCAAGGAGGCCTTCCCCGGAGTGCGGGACGAGGCCATCGCGCAGATGGTGGCCGGGGCCGAGCTGGTCTATTTCCAGCCCGACGACCAGCTCAAGAAGCTGGCCGGGCTCGCCCTGGAGCTCGGCCTGTCCGGCCGCATCAGGGAGCCCGGCAAGAAGCCCGAGGCCATCGTGGATGAGCTTCGAGCCGACCCACGCGGCCGTCTGTGGGTGGAGGCTCTCGATGCGGCCCGTGAGCCCTGGTTCAACGTGTCGGGGGGCGGCACGATGTACCACCACAACCGGTCGTGGAACGACGACCTTTCGAAGCCGTGGCTGGGCTTGACCGGCTACATCGGCCGGCTGGAGCGGGAGGAGAGCCTGGACCGGCCCACCGCCGAGATCGTCAAGCGGCGCGATCGGATCACCGCCGAGTACCGAGAGCTCCTGCCCTCGGAAGAGGACAGGCAGACCTTCGACCAGAACGTCGGGCTGGCCCGGCTGGTGGCCGGCTACATCGAGGACCATGCCTTCTACCACCACGACTGGTACCACACGGTCTTCTTCAACAAGATCCGAGAGCTCGGGGCGCGGCTGGTCGAACGAAGCTTCCTGGACGACGTGGAGGACGTGTTCTACCTGAACCGCTGGGAGGTCGGGCAGGCGCTGTACGAGATGGTCGTGGGCTGGGCGGTCTCGGCGCCGGTCCGTGGCGAGACGTACTGGAGGCGCGAGGTCGCCGAGCGCAAGCGCATCCTCGACGTCCTCGCGACGTGGACGCCGCCGCCGGCGCTGGGGCCGGTGCCCGATGTGGTGACCGATCCCTTCGCCATCATGTTGTGGGGGATCACCGAGGAGCGGATCCGGGATTGGCTCGGTGTGGGGGAGCCGAGCCCGCCGGACCAGATCCGGGGGGTACCCGCGTCGCCGGGGGTGGCCGAGGGCAGAGCCCGAGTGATTCGATCGCTGGCCGAGCTCGGCGAGGTCGAGATCGGCGAGATCCTGGTGTGCCCGGCAACCGACCCGGCCTGGACCACCTCGTTCGGACTGGTCAAGGGCATCGTGACCGACGTGGGGGGGATCATGTCGCACGCCGCCATCGTGTGCAGGGAGTTCGGCCTCCCCGCGGTCGTGGGGACCGGGACCGGCACGAGGCGCATCAGCACGGGCGACCACCTCCGCATCGATGGCGATGCCGGCGTGGTGACCCTCATCCCCTAGGGTCGCCCCGATGCGGCTGGTCCTCCCGCTCGAGGAATGCCCTCCCGAGCTCACGGCCCTCGTGGGCGGCAAGGCCGCCGGGCTGAGCGCCCTTCTCCGTCACGGCATGCGGGTCCCCCCGGCATTCGTCGTCACCGCCGATGCGTATCGCCGGTGGGTCGAAGAGACTGGGCTGCAGCGGGAGATCGAACGAACGCTGGGGGCGGCCACGGCGCTCGAGGCCCGTGGGGAGGCCTCGGTCCGGATCCGGACGCTGCTGGAGCGGGCCGACCTCTCGAGCGGGCTCGAGGCCGAGATCGGGCGGGCCTACGAGGAGCTGAGCTCCGAGGCTGGCGATCCGGCCCTCGCCGTGGCCGTTCGATCCAGCGCTTCGGACGAGGACTCGGCTGACGCCTCCTTCGCCGGCCAGCAGGAGACCTTCCTGTGGGTCCGGGGCGGCGCAGCGGTGAAGCGATCGGTGGTCCTCTGCTGGGCGAGCCTGTTCACCCTCCGCGCCATCGCCTACCGGATTCGACTGGGGCTGCCGCCGGCCGCAGTCACGATGGGCGTGGTGGTGCAGAAGATGGTCCCGGCCGAGGTGGCGGGGGTGATGATGACCATCGACCCCGTTACCGGTGACCGCTCGGCGATCGGCATCGAGGCCTCGTTCGGCCTGGGCTTCGCCGTGGTGGGCGGCGAGCTCACCCCGGACCGCTACGTCATGGACAAGGTGACGTTGCAGCTCCGGTCACGGGCCATCGCCACGAAGCCCTTCGGCTACGGATGCGATCCCGAGCGGGACGGCGTCCGTCGATTCGACGTGCCCGAACCGCTCCAGCGATCGTCGTGCCTGACTGCAGAAGAGGTGATCGACCTGGCTCGGGCGGGAAAGGCCGTCGAGCGGCTCTTCGGCACCCCCCAGGATGTCGAATGGGCCATGGCGACGGGGCTCTCGGGGGTCGGCGTGTTGTCACTAATAAAGTCGCGGCCGGAGACCGTGTGGGGCCGCCGGCCGGCGAAGCCGCTCGGTGGGTCGGGAAGGCCCGTCACCGAGCGCATCGCGGGCGCCCTGCGCGTGCCGCTTGGCCGGCGGGACGGCGAACCGGGCTGAATTCCGCCCCAGCCCGTGGTCGGAGGGGGAATGGTCCATCCCACGCCCTCCCTGGGCAAGGGCCGAAACAGGGAAACCACGCCGGTGACGTTCAGCCGGAGGACGAGGCCTCCCCGTCCTCTTCCCAGTCCACCACCGGGGCGTCGCGCCACAGGTTCTCCAGCCTGTAGAACTCCCGCTCCTCCTCGTGGAACACGTGCACCACGAAGTCCACGAAGTCCAGGAGCAGCCATCTCGCGCCCGTCTCGCCTTCGATCCGAACCGGCCGCACCCCCCGCTCCTTGGCCGCCCGGACCACCTCCTCGGCGATCGTCTTGAGCTGGCGTTCGTTGTCCCCCGAGACGATGACGAAGTAGTCGGTGATCGAGATCAGCTCGCTCACGTCGAGCACCACGATGGCCTCGCCCTGCTTGGAAGAGGCCGCCCGCGCGGCCACCACGGCCAGGTCCCGGGAGTCCGCCACCGTCACCGGGACCGCGTCACCGCCGCATCATCCTCGCTCGCACCGCCACCGTTCGTACCCTCCGACCCCGCGCTTCGATACAGCCCCGCCTTCTCGATGTAGGTCTGCACGCCCTCGGGAACGAGGTACCGGATGGGCTCGCCCATGCCCACCCTCCGCCGGATGTCCGAGGAGGAGATGGCCAGGGCCGGGATGTCCATCACCGAGACGTTCGGGTGGCTCGACGGCGCCTCCACCTCGAACCGGCCCATGTCGTAGCCCGGCCGGGTCGCCGCGATGAAGTGGGCCTGGGCCAGCACCTCTTCGGGATCCTTCCAATGGAAGATCTCCAGCAGGGCGTCGGCGCCGGTGATGAAGAAGAGCTCGCAGCCCCCGTCCTGCTGAGCCCGGAGATCGCGCAGGGTGTCCACCGTGTACGTCGCCCCCTGCCGGTCGACCTCCAGGCGTGAGACGGTGAACCGGGGGTTGCTCGAGGTGGCGATCACGGTCATGAGGTAGCGGTGCTCGGCCGGCGTCACGTCTCGTTCGGCCTTCATCCACGGCTGTCCCGTTGGCACGAACACCACCTCGTCCAGGTGGAACTGCCACAGGGCCTCCTCCGCCGTCACCAGGTGCCCGTGGTGGACGGGGTCGAACGTCCCGCCCATCACCCCGAGTCGTTTCATGCCGCGCCCAGCTCGGCGGTCCACTCGCGGAGCCGCGGCAGGTGCTCCGCGTAGTGGTTCGGTCCGGATTCGAAGAACCACTCCTCGGCGTCGGGCGTGACCTCCGGCAGCAGCCCCCACTCCTGGAGCATTCGGGTGCGGGAGGCCCAGAGCTCGGCCCACACCACTCGCAGGGGCAGGCCCGCGGTGGCCTCGCGGAAAAGCCGGTTCGTCTCGTCGACGTCCACCGCCGGCCGGACGAAGGTCCCGCAGCGGATCTGCTCGAGCACCTGGACGGTCTCAGCCTGCCAGCACCCGATGTGGGTCATGAGGTCCTTCACCGACCAGCCCTGGGGAAAGAATCCGGGCCGTTCGATCTGTTCGGGCCGGAGCGACTCGAGCAGAGCCCACAGCTCGACCCACAGGCCGTCCTCTTGGGCGCACAGCTCACGCTTCCTCCGCTCCACCGGCCTCAGTATCGGGCATCGGGCGCCCGGCCAGCGGCCGGTCCGGCTGGAACTCGAACGCCGTCCCTCCGATCCGCACCTCGTCGCCGGCCCCAGCCCCGGCCTCAGCCAGGCGCCGCTCGACCCCCGCCCGGATCAGGCGGCGCTGCAGGGCGGCGACCTGCCCCTCGTCGTCCATGTCGACCTCGGCCACCCACCGTTCGACCCGAGGCCCCGACACCCGGAAGGCCTCCCCCTCCCGCCTGACGGCGAAGGGCTCTCGGGCCGGCCTCAGCACGACGAACGATTCCCTGGGCGGCTCCTCCGCGCGGGCCGCGGCGACCTCTCCGGCCACGCGCTCTCGAACCGCCTCCACGCCGTGGCCGGTCTGGCCCGACACCACCAGGTCGACCCCCTCGGGAGGCCGCGAGGGCCACTCCGGCAGCAGGTCCGCCTTCGTCCCCACGACCAGGGACCGCCGCTCCGCCAGCGACGGGTCGAACGCCGCGACCTCCTCTCTCACCACGGCCAGGTCGTGTTCCGGGGAGGCGCCGCCCAGGTCGACCACGTACAGCAGCACCCGGCACCGGGCCACGTGTCGGAGGAACTCCAGCCCCAGGCCCCTCCCCTCGTGGGCCCCCTCGATCAGGCCGGGCACATCGGCCACTACGTAGCGTTCGCCGGGCGTCTCGGCCACCCCGAGGTTCGGATGAAGGGTGGTGAAGGGGTAGTCGGCGACCTTCGGCCTGGCCGCGGTCAGGCGGGACAGCAGCGTGGACTTCCCGGCGTTGGGCAGACCCACCAGCCCCACATCGGCCACCAGCCGGAGCTCCAGCTCCAGCCGGGCCTCCTCCCCGGGCTCGCCCTGCTCGGCCACCCGGGGCACCCGGTTTCGCGGCGAGGCCACCGATGCGTTCCCCCGGCCTCCCCGGCCGCCCCGGGCCGCCACCACCTCCGAGCCCTTCCCCACCAGGTCGGCCACCAGGCCGCGGGCGTCCCGGACCACCGTCCCATCGGGCACGGGCAGGACGAGCCCGGCACCCTTCGCCCCGTGGCGGTTGTTCCGCCGCCCCGGTCCCCCGCTCCCGGCCCGATGATGCGGGCGGTCGGCCAGCCCCGAGAGATCGAACACCGACGGATCCACCCGGAGCACCACGTTGCCGCCCCGGCCACCGTCGCCCCCGTCGGGCCCACCCCGGGGAGTGAACGGCTCCCGGAGGATCGACGCTCCCCCCGGGCCCCCGTCTCCGGCCTTCACGAACAGCGTCACCCGGTCGACGAACATCGCTCCCCGATTATGGCCGTGCCCGCCCGGGCACCCGGAACGGGTAGGCTCGCCAGTTCGAAATGGCGGACCTCGAGAGCACCGTCTGGATGATCCACGCCGGCACGTCGAAAGACGGCGTGAAGGGCCGGCTGGCCCTTGAACCCCTGGGGGTCGTGTTCCGCCCCGCCCAGGCCCGGCCGGGTGCGGAGACGGTCTTCCCGCTCGGCACGATCCGGCGGGCCCACCGGACGATGGGCACGCCCGTCCTCGAGCTGAGCCTCCAGCCGAACGCCGGCCCGGGTCCCCGTCTGGTCGGGTTCTATTTCGTCCAGCCGCCCAGCCTCGAGGCCCAGGCCGACTCGGGGGTCTTCGCCCGCCGGCGCCTCCGTCGCGACGCCGCATTCACCCTGTTCCGCTGGAATAGCGTGAAGAAGGCCGAGGTGTCGAGGTGGGTCGAAGCGATCAGGCGGGCGAAGCGGGGGCGCTGAAGAGGGGCCAGAAGGGCCTAGCGGATCGAGACCAACCGGCGGCCCCGCGCGGTGTGGAACTCCACCGTCCCGGGCACCTTGGCGAAGAGGGTGTCGTCGCCGCCCTTGCCCACGCCGTCGCCGGGGTGGATCCTGGTGCCCCGCTGCCGGACGATGATCGAACCCGCCGTGACCTCCTGACCGGCGAAGCTCTTCACCCCGAGGCGCTTGGCGTTGGAGTCGCGACCGTTGCGGGTGGTCCCGCCGCCCTTCTTGTGTGCCATGGTCGAACCAGGGTATCAGACGGCCCCGCGCCGCCCTCAACGAAGCGCGAGCTCTCGCCGAACCGCACCTGCGCCATGGACAGGGACAACGATTCGCCCAACCCCCTGAGCTTCCATGCCTTCGTGATCTGCGCTCCGGTCTGAGGACCCGCTGTCCGCGAGTGAAGCCGAAACGGCCGAGATCCCCAACCATGGGGGTCTCGGCCGTTCCCTATCCCGCCTGGATCCCAGATCGATCTCCATCCATCGGCGGGTTCGGGCGACCCTCTTCGGTGGGGGATGCTGCTTCGGCACCAGCTCCGACCCCTACGGAAGAGACCCCCTCGTGCTGGGGCGAAACGGTTTCGGTGGGCTCCGCCGGAGTCTCGTTCTCCGACGCCTCGGCCCCTCCGGATTCGGCCGGAGGCGATCCCGTTGCTCCCTCGATCTCCGCCTCGGGCGCCGGGCGACCACTCTCAGGCTTTGGCTTCTCACCGTCGGCCTCCTTCTTGGGGGCGGCCCGCCGGCCCAGGGAGACGTCCTCGATCTCGACCAGCGTGTACATCTGGCGGTGGCCCTGGGTCTTCTTGTAGCCGGTCTTGGGCCGGTACTTGAACACCTTGACCTTGTCGCCCTTCTGCTGCCCCACCAGCTTCGCCTTGACCGTGGCCCTGCCGAGGTCCTTGCCGACGTGTGCCTTGCCGTCGTCGTCGACCACGAGCAGTGGACTGAACGTCACGCTCTCGCCGTGCAAGCCGTGCATGAGCTCGACCTCGATCACGTCCCCCGGCTTCACCCGCTGCTGCTTTCCGCCCGCCTTGATGACCGCGTACATGTCCCTGCCTCCAGTCGCTGTCGAGATTCGGGGCTAGAGCTTATGGGTCAGGATGATCCCCCGACCCTCGCAGGTCGGGCAGGTCTCGGAGAAGGACTCCAGCAACCCCGCCGAGACCCGCTTCCTGGTGACCTCGAGCAGGCCCAGCGGGCCGATGTCGAACACCTGGGACCGGGTCTTGTCCTGGGCCAACTGGTTCTTCAGCGCGTCGATCACCTTCTGCTTGTTGCGTTCGAACAGCATGTCGATGAAGTCGATGATGATGATCCCGCCGATGTCCCTCAGCCGGAGCTGGCGGGCGACCTCCTCGGCGGCCTCGATGTTCGTCTTGGTCACGGTCTCCTCGAGGTTCGCCTTGCCCACGTGCTTGCCCGTGTTCACGTCGATGACCGTCATGGCCTCCGTCTTGTCCACGACGATGTAGCCGCCCGAGGGAAGCCAGACCTTCCGGTCGAGCGCCTTGTGGATCTGCTCCAGGGCGTGGTGGGCCTCCATGACCGGCAGCGGCCCCGGGTGCATCCGCACCTTCGACACGAGCTCCGGGGCCACCGACTGGAGGTACGAGGTGACCCGGTCGAACAGCGGCCGGGAATCGATGACGATCTCCTTGAACTCCCCCTCGTTGAACATGTCGCGGACGACCCGCACGGTGAGCTCGGGCTCCTCGTACAGGCCCTTGGGGGCCTTGCCGCGCTTGCGGGCCTTCTCGATCTCGGCCCACTCTGCGGTCAGCCGATCGAGGTCCTTCCGGAGGTCCTCCTCGCCGGCGCCCTCGGCGGCGGTGCGGACGATCAGGCCGTGCTCCGGCGGCTTGATCTGCCGCAGGATGTCCTTCAGCCGCTGCCGCTCCGTGTCGGGCAACCGCCGGCTGATCCCGAACACCTGGGAGTTCGGCACGAACACCAGGTACCGCCCGGGCAGGCTGATCTCCTGGGTGAGACGGGCGCCCTTGCCCCCCATGGGGTCCTTCGTCACCTGGACCATCACGTTCTGGCCGGCCTTGAGGACGTGCTCGATGCGGGGTGCCTCGCCCTCGATCTCCTCGTCGTAGCTGACCTCGCCGGCGTAGAGAACCGCGTTCCGTCCCCGGCCCACGTCGATGAAGGCTGCCTCCATGCCCGGCAGCACGTTCTGAACCCTGCCGAGGTAGATGTTGCCGACCATCGAACGGGCCCCCGACCGCGTGATGTAGTGCTCGACCAGCGTTCGGTCCTCCAGCACGGCGATCTGGTCGCGCTCCCCCAGCTCCGTGATCAGCATGACCTTGTCGCCGGCGCGCCGGAGGGGCACGGCGGCCTCGCGGCGGCGCCTCCCCGGCAGCCGGGCCCGGCGGGTCCGGGTGGGCCGGGACGAGTCGTCCTCGGGCTGTTCCTTGACGGCCGCGGCGGTGGCCGTGCCGGCCCCGCGCTTCGCTCCTCGCGCGTTGCCCGCGGGCGTGGACGAGGTCCCTCGACCCCGCCGGCGGGACGCAGCGGTTGCCGCGCCTTCCGCCACCTGGGCGGGCTGTTCGGCCTCGGCCGGCTGTTCGGCCTCGGCCGGCTCGGCGGCCCCCCTGGCCGGAGCGGGCTTCGACCCGGCGGGACGGCGTCGCCGGCTGCGAGCCGGCCGCGCGGCCCGTTCTGCCCCGGCCTCCTGGCCTGGCTGGACCTCGCCCGCTGGTGCCCCACCGCCCTCACCTGGGACCGGCGGTGCCGGTCGGGCCGACCGGTCGACGCGGGTGCCCTCCTCTCCGCCTTCGGACTCCAAGTCTCCCTCGGCAGGGGCGTCCCCGCGGGCCCGGCCCCGGCCCCCCCGCCGGCGGCGCCGCCTCCGCGGTCCGGCGGCGTCGCCATCGGGGGGATGGTCCTCACCCTCCGCGGGCTCGCCTCTGTCCACCGGGGCCTCGCCCGGCGCGAGGGGTTCGCCCTGGGGCTCCGGGCGCTGCCGGGAGGCCCGGAGCTGGGGCGGCGTGGCCCGTGAGGCGAACGTCGCGATCGCCTCGGCCCGGGCGGCCGTCTCGGTCTTGGGTTGCTCGCCCTCGGACGGGTCGCCCTTTGGCCTCGCGGCCCTGGACCGTCCCGCCGTCTGCGCTCGCTCTCCTGCCGCCTTCGCGGGCTTCGAGCCCTCGGCCTTCGGTCGGTCGCTCCTGGGCCGCCCGCCCCTCGGTCGTTCATCTTCCGCGGGCGCGGCCCGTCCCGAGTCTCCCTCGGGCGGGCTCGCCGCAGCCGAACCCTGGGACGAGGCCGGCCTGTTGCCACCCCGGCCCCTGCTGCGCCGACGACGCCGCGGCTTGGGGGTTCCCTCGCCCCCCTCGGGGGCAGGTCCCCCGGTTCCGTCCACCACGGCCGACGGACCCGTGGGTGTGGTGTCCTCGTTGCTCTGTTCGTTCAACAGCAATCCTTTCGGTCGCGCCGTGAGCGGCGGACCGAACCGGAGGTTGCGGACGAAGAGGACCCCCGGACTAGCCGGGGCCCGGCCGGGTGGGCTCCATCGCGGCCGGACCGTACCGGCCTGTCAACGAACCCGCGTCGTGTCGCACGGGAACACCTCTTTCCGCCCCTCGAGGCTCGGCTTCGGCGCTCCGGACCCGCTCCCGCTTCCGGGAAGCGGCGGGCTGCCTGCCGCTGCTCGCGGCTGTGTGCCGGCCAACGTCCGGGGTGCCGGCGCGGCGAACTCGCCGCCTGCCAGGCGAAACAGCCCCGGACGAGGGCTGATCGTCACCAGTCAGGATACCAGCGGAGCCCCGCCCACCCGACGACTACACGAACCGGCGCATGTGGACGCTCTGCAGGAGGCCGATCCCGATGAAGTCGGCGATGAGGGCGCTCCCACCGTAGGAGATGAAGGGGAGGGGGATCCCGGTGATCGGCATGATCCCGATGGTCATGCCGACGTTGATGAAGACCTGCACCGCGACCATGGCCGCCACCCCCGCGGCCAGGAAGGTCCCGAAGGCGTCCTTGGATAACAGGGCGATGCGGTACGCCCGCCACAGCAGCGCGGCGAACAGCGCCAGCAGGGCCATCGCTCCGACGAACCCCAACGCCTCCCCGACCACCGTGAAGATGAAGTCCGTGTGCTGCTCGGGCACGAAGTCGAGGTTCGTCTGGGGGCCCTTCAGATATCCCCGTCCGATCACGCCGCCGGATCCCACCGCGATGAGCGACTGCTGCTTGTTGTAGCCGGCCCGCTGGGGGTCGGCGTTCGGGTCGAACAGCCCCTGGATCCGCTGCAACTGGTAGGCCTTGAACACATGAAGCTGGAACGCCCCGAACAGGGCGAGGGTGGCGCAGAGCGCCAGCACCACCAGGTACCTCGCCTTCGTCCCCGAGACGACCAGCATCGCCACGAGCAGCGCCGACAGGATGATGGTGGTCCCGAGGTCCGGCTGCACGAACACCAGCACAAGCGGGATGGCCCCCACCGCAACCGTCCGGATCACGTCACCGAGCCCGATGTCCCGGCGCACGTTCGAGAGCATCGCCGCCAGCATCATGATCAGGGTGATCCGGGCGAAGTACGACGGGCTCAGTTGGAAGCCCCCCAGCTGGAACGACCGCTGGGCGCCCTTCACAGACGTCCCGAGCGGGGTTCGAACCAGCAGCAGCAGAAACACGGTGCCGACGTAGAAGAACGCCGCGAAGGGCTTGAGGAGGCGGTAGTCGAGGGCCGCCGCGGCGACCATCCCGATCATCCCGATCACCAGGAAGATGGCCTGCTTCTTCATGTAGAAGCCGGGATCCTGGCCGAAGTCGGTCAGGCTCTTGTGGGTGGCCGAATAGATCATGAACAGCCCGTAGACGGCCAGCACGACGCCGGACAGGCCGAGCACCGGGTCCACATGCCGCACGGGCGAACGCTCGGAGGCGAGCGTCCTCGCCGGTCCCACCGCCGACAGATCGAGCTGCGCCACCCGTCCCCCCCTCAGTCCGCGATCTGCCCCAGGCGAAGCTCCGCCGGCGTGGACAGGCCGAACAGCCCCTCCAGGATCCGCCGGGCGATGGGAGCGGCCGTGGTGGCACCGTGGCCACCCTGCTCCACCATCACCACGACCACGTACCGCGGATGGTTCGCCGGCGCCATGGCGGCGAACCACGAGAAGGGCTGCTTCCCGGCGATGTCCGCGGTGCCCGTCTTGCCGGCCACCGGGATCCTGCTCAAGGGAAACCCGGCGAAGGCGAATGCCGCGGTGCCGATGCGGGGCACTCCCGTCAGGGCGTTCCTGACGAAGATGACCGTCTTCTTCGGCAGCGGCACCCTCCCCGTGCTGACCGAGGGGACTCGTCCGGCCGGCGTTCCGTCGGGGTTCTGCAGCGAGTAGCCGAGCCTGGGGGCCCACAGCGTCCCGCCATTGGCGATGGCCGAGTACGCCACAGCGAGCTGCATGGGCGTGGTCAGCATGAAGCCCTGACCGATCGACATGTTGATGTAGTCGCCGGGGAGCCAGATCCGTTCGCCGGGGCTGAAGATCTTCGGCTCCTGCTTCACCAGGCGAGCCTTGAACTCCGGCGTGGGCAGGCGGCCCGAGGACTCCCCGGGGATGTCGATCCCGGTATCCCGGCCGAACCCCAGGGTGGCCAGCTCCTTCTGCATGAGCTCGTTCGGCGTGGGCGGTCTCCGGTGGATGGACCGGTAGTAGGCCACCCAGTAGTCCCACCCGAACTGGTAGAAGACCGTGTCGCACGAGATCACCAGGGCCTCCGAGAGGGAGATGTAGCCGTAGTTCGAAGGCGACCAGTTGTGGAAGACCGTCCCGGAGGTGTCCCCCGGCGCGACGTAGGACGCCGGGCACGAGTAGTGGCCGTTCGGCTTGGCGAATCGGTCTTTCAAGGAGGCCAGGGCGACGAACGGCTTGAAGGTCGAACCCGGAGGATACGAGGCCTGGATGGGCCGGTCGAGGAGCGGGAGGTTGTGGCTCGGGGGAGGGCAGCGCTTCTCCTGGAACCCGCACAGGTCGAGGGTGTGGGCCTCGCTCGTGGTCAGCCCGCCGCTCCAGATGGCCGGGTCATAGGTGGGGTTCGACGCCATGGCCAGCACCTGGCCGTTGCGAGGGTCCATCACCACCACGGCGCCGCCCGTGGCCTTGAGCCGCCCGGCCACCCGCTCGGTGACGTGCCGGGCCTGCTCGATCCCGAGGGTGAGGCTCTGCTCGGCGAGCTTCTGGACGTTCAGATCGATGGACAGGAGCAGGTTGTCCCCGGGGGTGGGCGGGATCCCGCCGAAGTTCTCGTCGAGGACCTTGCCCTGGGCGTTCACCTGGATCTCCCGCTGCCCGGGCTTGCCATGGAGGTATCGCTCGTAGGTGGCCTCGACGCCGGCCTTCCCCACGGTCTCCCCCAGCTTGTAGCCCCGGAACTCGGGTTGACCCATCTGCTCCTGCGAGATCTCCCCCACGTAGCCCAGGATGTGAGCGGCCAGATCACCGTTCGGATAGTCCCGCAGAGGAGCGAGCTCGTAGGTCACGCCGGGGAACAGCTCGGGGTGTTCCTTGATGTAGAAGACCTTCTCCTTGTCGACGTCCTCGGCCACCGGGATCGGCTGGTAGGGGAGGTATCGGAGGCTGTTCAGGCGGTCCACGATGTCCTGCAGCGGGACCTGGAGGGTCTTCGACAGGCGGTACAGCACCTCCTCCTCCCGTCCTTGCATGGCGAGCTTGTCGACCATGACCACCGTGGAGGCCCGGTTCGTCACCAGGACCCTCCCGTGACGGTCCAGGATCTCCCCACGCAGCGGCTCCACCGTGGCCAGCCGAACCTCGTTCTGGTTGGCCTCCGCGGTGAACTGCTGGGAGGCCAGCACCTGGAGGAACCACAGCCGCGTGGTCAGCGCGGCGAACATCAACGCCACCAGGGCGGCCAGGACCTTCAGGCGGGTTCGGGTCCTGTTCTCGGTCACGGGCAGCCTCCGGGGCGCTTGGGGAAGGTCACCATCGGAACACCCTGGTGGCCCGGGACGACTCGGCCACCCGGCGGATCACCGGGAACAGGAACGGCGTGAGCACGGCGTTGTACACCCCCGTCAGGAAAGCCACCCGCACGAGGTAGCCGAACCCCACCTCCAGTTGCCCCAGCAGGAACGACACCAGTCCGTAGAACACGATGCCGGCGGCCGACGCCGATGCCACCACGCCAACCGGGAGGAGGGGACTCGGGGTGGTGATGTACTGGCGAAGCGCACCCACCGAATATCCCACCAGCGTCAGGGTGAGCGCGGTGATGCCCTTCGGCTGGTTCAGCAGGAAGTCCTCCGCCATTCCCCCCACGAACCCGGCCAGCGCGCCCGAGGACGGCCCTTCCAGGAACGCCAGCACGATGGTGGCCAGGAACACCAAGTCCGGCTTGGCCCCCCCGAGCTCGAACCGGGCGAACACCGTCGACTGCAGGAGCAGCGCGGTGACGACGACCGCAGCCCAGGAGATGGCCCTCCGCACGTGCCCGGCCTATCCCTTGCCCTTGCCCTTGTGCTTGCCGCGGCGGATGGGGCTCGGGCTGGGTGTCGGCGCGGGAACCGGTTTCTTCGTCCCGGTGATGACCTCCACGAACTCCAACGACGAGAAGTCCACGGCTGGCCGGACCAGGATGGACTTGGTCAGGCTTCCCGGGCGCGCGTACTCCGAGGAGACGAACCCGACCAGGACGCCGGGCGGGTAGACCCCTCCTCGATAGCCGGCCGTCACCACCTCTTCATTCGCCACGACCGTGGCGTCCGGACTCACCAGGTCCATGACCGGCGTGTTCCGCCCCCGTCCAACCATCAGCCCCGCCTCGCCCGAGCTGGCCAGCCGGGAGGCCACCGACGAGCGGGGATCGATGATCAGCATCACGGTGCTCCAGTTCGACGAGACCTGCTCGACCCGGCCCACCAGGCCCTCCCCGGTGACCACGGGCAGGCCGGACCTGACCCCGCTGGACGAACCCTTGTCGATGGTCACGGACCATTCGAAGTTCGACAGGCTCTCCCCCACCACGCTGGCGGTGACGCCCTTCAGCCCCAGGCTCTGCTGCAGGTCGAACAGCTTCCGCAGGCGTGCCAGCTCCCGGTTGATGGTCACGTTCTCGGCCACCAGCGTCCGGAGGCGCTGGTTGTCCGCGCGGAGGCGCCGGTTCTCGGAGTCCAGCGACCCGATGTGGGCCAACCCTCCGAAGAATGCCGAGACGGGGTGGAAGACCTTCGACACCGCGCTCTGCAGCGGCCCGATCACGGTCAGCTCGAGCTTTGAGCCGAACGACTCGAGGGGCCCGTGCTGCCCCCCCCGGAAGTCGACGGTGATGGTGATGAGGCTGGCCATCACCAGGCTCACCACGAGAAGGCGAGTGCTCCGGGCTCGCCGGTAGAGCGCCATGTGGGGTTACCGCCGGCTGGAGGAGACCAGCACCCGCTTCAGGACCTCGAACTCCTCCAGGCACTTCCCCGAGCCGATGGCCACGCACGACAGCGGGTTCTCGGCCACATGGATGGGCATGCCCGTCTCGTGCTTGAGCCGCTCGTCCAGTCCCTTGAGCAGGGCCCCGCCCCCCGTGAGGACCATGCCTCGGTCCATGATGTCGGCCGCCAGCTCGGGCGGGCACCGGTCGAGCGTGTTCTTGACCGCGTCGACGATCGCGTTGACCGGCTCCTCGATCGCCTTTCGAACCTCTTCCGCGGTGATGTGGATGGTCTTGGGCAGCCCGCTCACCAGATCGCGGCCCTTGATCTCGGCGATGACGTCGTCCGCGGTGGGCCACGCCGATGCGACGGCCAGCTTGATCGCCTCGGAGGTTCGTTCTCCCAGGGCGAGCGAATACTCCTTCTTCACGTGCTGGATGATGGCCTCGTCGAGCTCGTCCCCCCCCACCCTGAGCGAGGAGGAGGTCACCACTCCGCCCAGGGAGATGATGGCCACCTCGGTGGTGCCTCCCCCGATGTCGACCACCATGTTCCCGGCGGGCTCGTGGATGGGGAGGCCCGCGCCGATCGCCGCGGCCATGGGCTCTTCGATGATGTACGCGGCCCGGGCGCCCGCCGAGATCGTGGCCTCCTCCACGGCGCGCTGTTCCACCCCGGTGATGCCGGACGGAACGCACACCACCACTCGCGGCTTGGCCAGGAACTTGCGGAGGTGAACCTTCTGGATGAAGTAGCGGAGCATCTTCTCCGTGATGTCGAAGTCCGCGATCACACCGTCCTTCAGGGGACGGATGGCCCGGATATGAGAGGGGGTCCGGCCGATCATCCGCTTGGCCTCGGCGCCCACGGCCAGGATGGCCCCGTTCGAGGTGTTCACGGCGACCACGCTGGGCTCGTTCAGGACGATCCCGCGGCCCCGAACGTAGACGAGCGTGTTCGCCGTTCCCAGATCGACGGCCATGTCTCGCCCGAGGAGACCGGTGAACCCGTCGGCCTTGGGGGGGGATTTGGCGTCGACGTTCGAGAGCCAGCCTCGGGACATCGCGGTCCTTTGTACAGTGCACGGACCGGTCTGGCAACCCGTCTGCGCAGCTTATTCGACTGATTGGCCCTCGAAAGTCCAGACCTCGACAACAGATTGAGAGATGACTGTAACCGACCCAGTGCAGTCCGGGTCTAGCCTCCACGTGAGCCTCTCCGAGGGCCGTCGGCGCGCGTCCGTGCCGAACCGGGTATCTTCGGGCCATCCCATGAACGAAACCGCTGGTGGCGTGGGAGTGGCAGTGCTGTTCCCCGGGCAGGGTTCGCAGCACCCCGGGATGGCCGACCCGTGGGTCGACCATCCCGCCGGGAAGGAGGCTCTGACCCGCGCCTCGGTCATCCTCGGGTGGGACGTGGTGGAGCGGAGCCGCGATGCCGAGGCGCTGGGGCGAACCGAGGTGGTCCAGCCGGCGGTGTTCGCCTGCGACCTGGCGGCTTTCGCCGTCCTCCGAGATGAGGGCGTGGCCGTCGATGTGGGGGCGGGCCATTCGCTGGGGGAGTACGCGGCCCTGGTGGCAGCCGGCTCGGTGGAGCTGGAGGCGGGCCTCCCCGCCCTGGCCGCGAGGGCCGAGGCCATGGGGCGCGCCTCCCGGTCGAACCCTGGTGCCATGACCGCCCTGATCGGGCTGTCGCCCGAGGAAGCCCGCGACGTGTGCGAGGTGGCCGGCCGCGGGGACGTCCTGGCGGTGGCGAACGAGAACGGGCCGAGGCAGATCGTGCTGTCCGGGTCGGAGGCTGCGGTGGAGCGGGCCGAGGAGCTGGCCCGGTCCCGGGGGGGCAAGGCCGTCCGGCTCCAGGTGGCGGGGGCGTTCCATTCGCCGCTCATGCAGCCGGCGCTGCAGGCCGTGCGGGAGGCCCTGGCCCCCATCGAGTTCCGGGAGCCCGATTTCGCCATCGTCCCCAACGTCAGCGGCAAGCCCACCCGGAATCCCCTGGTGCTTCGGGACCTGCTGGCGCGGCATCTGGTGTCGCCGGTTCGATGGGAGACCTCCATGCGGGCCATCGGCGAGATGGGCGTCACCTGGTTCCTCGAGGCGGGCCCCGGGGACGTTCTTGGTAAGCTCGCTCGCCGGGCGGTTCCCGGAAGTACCGTTCGATCGATCGGGTCCCCCGAAGACGCCGTGGCCGCGGCGGCGGGC